>Ga0315914_1000469_pt1 | contig 50471 bp, 26 predicted proteins | sample MpolenodulesMG_FD_203920 | JGI IMG/M metagenome (GOLD analysis project Ga0315914, IMG submission 203920) | Medicago polymorpha root nodule microbial communities from Los Angeles, California, United States - elongated nodules | ecosystem: Host-associated > Plants > Roots > Nodule | place: USA...
GGCATTTACATGCATCCAACAAATATAATGTCACAAGTGCTTATAACCACTTGTTGTCATCAACAAATAACAACTTGGCAGCTGATCACATAACTGAAATTTGGAATAAGGAAGTACCTTTAAAAGTCAGTCTCTTTGCTTGGCGTTTGATGCGTAATAGGTTACCAACAACAGACAATTTAGTTAAAAGATAAATTTTACAACCAAATGCTCAGCTTTGTGTGGGTGGATGTGGCATGATGGAAGACGCAAAACGCTTGTTCTTCTCTTGTGATTTTTTTGGTAAACTGTGGTATGGTATTTCTCACTGGCTCAAGTACCACATAGTGTTTCCTGAACGTGTGTCAGATCATTTGTATCAATTTGGCACCTTAGGCGGGTTTTCCAAACGCAACCGCTCAACTTTTAATCTCATATGGCTTTCTTGTGTGTGGGTAATTTGGATAGAAAGAAACGCTCGGGTCTTTCATCAAAAAGAGGTCTCGTTACATCAATTACTAGATAAAATTAAACTTCAATCATACTGGTGGCTGAAAGCGAACCGTCCTAACTTTGCTTTTTCCTATCATTTGTGGTGGTTGAACCTTTTACCTCGTCTGGGTATTTATCTGTAATGGGGGTTTTGTCATTTGTTCTTGTTATTTTGTTACCCTTTGTTATGAGGTTGTAATTTGATACTCTTTCAGCTAGGGTTTTTGCACTACTTGTGCTGAAATTTCCAGGCTCCAGTAATATATTTCATTTTAGTTTCTTCAAAAACAAAAATAAACATCAAGAGAATTGCTCTTCTCCCATTTAGAATTGTGCATTCCCATAAAAAAGCCGAACGTGAGTTAATTTACGTAGGTGTATTTTCAACATACATTTTTTTCAGCGTGAGTTAACTCATGTAGCATGGGAATGAGCGAAAACAAATGGGAGAAGAGCAATTCTCAAACATCAAACTTGATACAAAAAACTAAGAAACTTTTTTTTAGGGTCTAATAGAACCCTAAAAAATATTTGAGGACCCAAATTTCATACTTATTTTTTGAGGCCTAGGGTTGTTGCCCTCTTCGCCCTGTCTAAGCTACGACCCTGCATTAAGCTTTTATATTTTCTACACCTACAATGGCAGAAGTAAGGGAACACTCTCCGGTGCCTAGAAACTTGCAAGGTGACTTTACCAAAGAATTCAAGGAGTTAATATCCACTTTACCATTAGAAAAAGCTTGTTGAAAGCACTTTCAAGCACTTGATACTGATATTCTCTTAGTAACACCTCCTAAATCAGGTACCATTTGGCTTTTGCTTTACTAAACCGCAATAAATATCCAAATATTGATCATAACAACCATCCTTTGCTCACTTCCAACCCTCCTGATCTTGTTCCCTTTTTGGAGAATGATCTCTACATTAGTAAAGATATTCTTCCTGATCTCAAGTCCTTTTCCCCTCCTAGACTCTTCTGTACACATATTCCTTATGCTTTGCCAAAATCTTTTGTGAAAGAGACACGATGTGAGGTTGTTTATCTCTGTAGAGATCCTATAGACATTTTTGTTTCATTTTGGCATTTTGTAAACGACCTAAGACCACAAAGTATGGGAACACTTTCTTTAGAAGAGGTCTTTGAGAGTTTCTGGAAGGAAAGCTTGATGGAAAGATCAAATAAGGTAATAATGTTTTTGAGATATGAAGAAATGAAAATGAAGAAGAATCCAAAAGTATTGTTGATGATATATTAAATTTGTGTAGTTTTAAGAAGCTAAGCAACTTAGAGGTCAATAAGACTGGGAAAGTATCGACCGGTGTTGAAAATAAATATTTTTTCCGTCGTGACCTAGTTGGAGATCGGAAAAATCTTCTCACAAATGAAATGATTGATCAATTAAACATTATCATCGAAAAGGAATTGGTTAAACATGGGTTGAGTTTTAGATTTTTAGAAATTCTCTTTGATATAGAGCAAGACTAATGGTCAAACCGTTTCTCCATTGTATCATCCGCTATTATTCACTCTAAGCTACTATGTTTGGCAACCTCCATTTTTATAAGATTGTGTTTCATTCATCCGATTTAATATTAAGTTAACCCACCCGTATGTTCGCTTTAGTACATGCCAATTGTTTTCAAGTGAAAGTAACCACTAAAATACTTTCTTCAATTTCATATATAAGAAGGAAAAATACTACTTCATCAAACTAGCCAGTCTCTCTTTTTTTTTTAAATTAATAAAAAAAAACAATTGCATTATCTAAATTGTCCTTCATAAAAACTCTTTATAGGAAAATAATCTAAATTAGTTAAATAGAATTTTTAAGAATGACAATAGAGTAAATATTAATGTAACAACTAATTACTAATATTTGTCATTAAGACTGTAAAAAAAAATATTTGTCATTAAAAAAAGTTAGTTAAGTTTGTAAGGCAAAATAAACTATTTTTAATTATTTGTAAGAACTTTTTTTAACATATTAAGAAACCAAACATATCCTTTTTTGATAGTCATGTGTAATCCATTTTCATCGTGTTCCTTTTGATTTCATTATGTAACCCTCACCTTTTTTCAATTCTCTTTCTCTCACATACACGCACTTGCGATTCTCACTTGCTTTCATCGCTTTGTATGTGTTTCATTCCAACTCATTTGTTGCAATCATGACTTGTCGGATTTTGATGATTTAAATTGTGTTTCTTGACTTCTCTCATCCATGATGTTGATATGGCCATGATCTCATCATTGCTCGCTAAAATTGTTGACAATGATGACAATGAGCATTACCCTATAGTTAGTACTTTTTGTTCTACTATTACAAAGCCTTGTTTGGTTGATCGTCTTCCACCTCATATTCGGCTCTAAACCCGGTCTATTTGGTTGTGACCTCAATTACAAAAAAGATCTCTAACCACTCTCATAGAAAGCCACCATAGAACTGTGTCATGGACATTCCATCGTTGCCATTTTTTTCTTTCTTTCAAATTGTTTGTGCATGCGCTTTTTATACTTTTCTTGTTTTGTATCTTTTTTTGCCCTTTTTAGGTTTAGTTTGCTTGAAGTTGATACTCCATATGTTTGTCGAAATATGTGAGAAAGACTCACTTTGTTGGTACCATATTTTAAGTAAGAGACTTATGAAAGCTATAACTAAATTTAACATTTTTCGAGTCTTACAAATGACTTATCAACAATATATGTGGTTGAATTAGTCATGTCAAGACCACATCTAGTCCATATAAGCAAATATCGATTTTTTTTTTCTTTTCTTCCATAAATGAATGGATTCAAGACCAAATTTTGCATTTTCCAATGAATGAGACTAAAGACTTAATTTTGCATTTTCTTTAACCATTGGTCATGTGGAAGAAATAAGTTTGATCGTTTTTCTCAAAAAAAAAAAAAAGTTTGATCGTTAGTATTTCTTTGTTTATGAATTTTCCATCCGCTTCTGAATTATGTCTTTGTTAACATGATTTTATCTTTCTCGATCACAAATGATCTCAAAATGGGGATGTGGCATATTCCAACTCATGGTTAATTACTTAATTTGCATGGACTATCTTTACTTTAGAAGCTAAATGAAGCTTATTTTTAAGTAAAAAAACCAAACATATCCTAGGAATAAAAAACGTGAATAAAAGAATTCCCACAATACAAAACAAAAGCGTGTCATAATCGTAATGGTATCTATCTATCTCATTTCTTTTTTTGATTCAAAAAAATAGGATGAACTAAGAATCAACCAATAAACCGCGTAATCCCTTTTCTAATTCCCACCAATTACTTCCCTAATCCCCATTTCATCTCAATTAATCTCTCCTCCTATTGTATTCTCTTTCAGGTAATCTTCTTTGATTTTCCTATCAATATAGATATTCTAATTCATTAATTTTTTTGTTCATGATTACGTTGTTCTTTGCTAGAATTGTTGCTGCTGCTGCAGCTATAAAACTTCTGTGATCATCGATTTCAAATTGTTGGACGAATTTTGGGGTTGCAATAAAGTTTGGTTTTTTGGAATCAAATGGCCGCTGTGGCGGCTTGCCGGCGATTGGGGAGATTGAGGACCAATTCCGGTGTTGGTTTAACTGGATTTGCTGGCTATGGAATTGGAGCTTCCAAATTTTCGCCTTCAATTTCGGGTTCTATGTATTTTTCTGGTTTTGGTAAATCAAATGGACAACGGTTATTTCTTGTTGATACATTAGCCCTTGTAATTCACATTCCTCATTTTTACTTTTTTACTTCTTATTTTCATGTTTCTTATTCCAATGTTTTTAAAATTGAACCAGCGAGACATCTGTTTCATGGTTCAACTGTTTTAAACCACGATCGAGCTGCTAAAATAATTGAACTGTGGTAAAGGCATGTTCAAGGTTTAACTAGTTGAACTTTCCGGTTCGGTTTTAAAACACCACATTATTCCAGGACCCGACTCTCCTGTAGTCAGGGATTCCCCACATTCACGCAGTCAGAACAACATGCTCGTTAGATCAAGATCGGATGATCTAGGTTCAAATTCGGTATTTTGAGTTATAAAATTAAAATATGCATCTTTTTGTACCGTCTAATCTTGATCAAAAAACCATTGTGTCCCGACTCCGTGAATACATAATCCCCTTCCTTATTCCCTTGTAGTAGTTATGAAGAAAGGCTTAATTTTTGTACCCTTTGTTGTTGTGTATTGTGTAGGTTAAGAGACTTGAGGGACAAGGAGTGCCTTTAAAGCAAGCTGAGGCAATAACTGCTGCTATAACTGAGGTGTTGAATGATAGCTTGGAGAATGTATCTCGGTCATTGGTATCAAAAGAAGAAATGCAGAGGGTAATGCCCTTTTGAAACTTATTTACAATTCCAGGAATGCGTGATTTTCCTCGTGCTGCTCTATTTCGAGTTTTATTGCTTTTGCAATCGTGATACAAAAAGTTATGTGCTAATGTTAGCTCTTTTGGTTCTTGCTTTTGTCTTAAGACTGAGATGCAACAAGAAGCCAACCTGTCCAAGTTCAAAACAGAAGTGCAGAGTTCACAGGTATTCATTAATTGCAAAAATAGTGTTATATGTGGACTTTGATGACTTAGGTGCATGTGGATGATATGGTAATGAAGTTTTATAGGTTGAATGAAGGACTTTTGTGCATATATATGAACTGCAAGTACTACAAATTTTGCTTTACTAGTGTCATAGACATAGGCTACACAAATATAACAAATAAACCTTTGTATATCTACTTGTTTTTTATCTACTTGTTTTTTACACAAAGATCTTGATTTTTTTTTCCTGCAATTAGCTGCCCAAGTACAATTCCAAATCAGAGGAAGGCATATAGAATAAAAAACCAAGCTAGGCATATATTTATCCATATATGGTTAGATGCAGAATAAGAAATTAATACTGATTGTTATTCTCTTAGCTAGAACTACAGAAAAAGCAAGAAGTCCCTTGAATTAACAGCACCTCTCTTAGAGAGAGCAGCTCTTATGGGTAACCTGCCTAAATCCAAACACCAAGAAAGTACTTTCAAAGAAGTCCAAATTTTCCAGAAGTTTTTAAAAATAGCATCAGCTGAAATCAAAAGGGGCACAATGCAATGATTTTCAAAAACACAAACTGAACGAACAAAATATTTTTTAAACGATCCTCCTTCCAAATCCTATAGTCCTTTTCACCTTCAGAGGAATAAATGACAGCAACCAGCGTGCCTAGTTCACTGACCAAGTCTTCTTCCCATGCTAGAGAGGATATTCTCCACCTCGAAGACCAACACAATACCTCATCCCTTCCACTTTCCCATGTCAATAATGAAGGTCTCCTTATCTTCACATAGTTGGAACAATCTCGTAAACAAGGATTGCAAGTTACATGTACCAAGCCGAGTATCCAACCATAGTTCAATGCTATTCCCACTTCTAAATTTCTGTTACGGCTGAGGAAAACCAAAGAAAGGGGACACAAAAAAATCAATTTGAACTAGATCTTTCTACCTACCTGTGGCTTCCTTACATCTTCTTGTTGGTATGCTACACATTAGGAATTAAGTGCCAAATAGACATTCTTTGTCATTGTTTTGTACAACAATAAAACATTCTAATTCTGTTGTTTGGACGATTTCTCTAAAGTAATCATCTCATTCAACAAAGTCAAAATTTTCGAGCGGAGCACTTGGTTATCTTCACCTCTTCCCTACTTTTAATATTTTGACACTTTTCCATTTTTCTTTCTTTTTTTCCCTTCCCTTTCTTTTATTGTACGGCTGCTCTTGTATTGTTTGTCATGATGTTGTCACTGGCATGCATAGCGTTTCTTCGGTTGATGCCTTTTGATATTGGTGTTACTTATGTATAAGACTGGTGCAAAAAGTGATATTAGTTCTGAAGGAAAGTTTGCTGATATCTGATATTTGTAAAACCAGATTGTATGAAAAGAAATGGAAAAAGGAGATGATATTTAGATGTGTGTTAATATTTGTCCTTTATCGGAATGGTTCTCTCTGGTCTTTAGAATTTCATCTGTTAATTATGAAATTTAGTAAAGCTCTGTTTGGGAGTTTGTAAGGGAGAACTTGAAAGAAAAAAAAAAAGGAAGAAAGAATGGAGAGCTTTGGGAGGAGAGGGCTTAGTTTTCTTCATAATACAAAATCCCCCTAATTTGGGGGAACTAAAAAGTATTGGAGGAGGGTTTTGGGGGGTTTGGGTAAATTTTCCAAATCCAATTATATATTGTTATAATACTCTTAAAATTAAAAGTACATTAATCACAAGTATTCTTTTATCATTCACTAGAAAAACACACTCACAATTTTTTTTAAAGATTTCTCTATTTTTTCTTCTAATCTCATCCCTCCAAAGCCCTCCCCTCCCTTCCCCTTCAAACTCCCAAACAAAGCCTAACCCACTCCCTTTGGCTAGCTGACTTGTGATCTTCAAACTAAGGTGTATTGTTCTTGAAATTATCCACGTGGTTATTGAAGCAATCCTGTGATGGAAAATACGTATATATTCTCTTCAATAAGTTTGGTTGGTATTGGTTGCAAGATTTAGGACATTATGCAGGGATCCATCTTTCTGCTGAAGTTACTTTGTTTCTTTTTTCTATTTTTTGTCATTCCTTGTTTTCCTTGTCCTTATAATTTTTCTTCAGTGCATTATTGAATTGAGTTTGACTTTTGTTTGCTTGATGCGGTCATATAATGAAAATATTATAATGCAGGGACACCACTTTTCTCTGCTCCAACACGAGACTGAGAAGCTTAAAAATGATATAGAGAAGATGCGTAGTGAATTAAGGTCTGGTTTACCTTGATTTCATCGACTTTCCTTTATCAACTACTAGTTTCATTTTTCAGGTAATAATCTTTATGGTGCATTGTTCTTGGTTGTGGTGTAGGTATGAGATAGATAAAGTCACGGCTGGACAGCGGTTGGATTTAAACCTTGAAAGGGGGTAAGAATTACAACTGAAAAATCAATTGTCTGAGCATTACAGAACTTAACGTTTCATTGCAAATATCATATTTTCCACTATGATTGTTAATGTTTGACTGTATATGCAGGAGGATAAGGGAAGAGCTAACCAATCAGAATGCTGAAACTAACAATCTGACTAACAAACTTGATAGAGTAAGCAAATTAGTGTAGTGTACAGTTGTAGTTTTCTAGTAATTATTATTCCTTGTCATTTTGATTTTCTTTAATATTAATACAATGTTCAGGAAATCCATGCTTTAAGGGCTCAACTAGAAGCAGCCAAATATGATGTGATAAAGTACTGCATAGGAACACTTGTTTCAATATCTGCTGTTGGCCTCGCCGTTCTTCGTATCTTGATGTAAAACACAATGTATTCAGATTAACACTGACAAAATTGAGGTGAAGGAAACTAGAGAAGCTGTTTGGAAGATGTTGTATGTTCTGTAAGAGAAACAATTGCATGGCAGTGCTGGTGGAGCTGAAGTGGTTTCCATTAGACTTCAAATGGGCCTTTTTTTTTTCAAGCCCATATTCTTTACATATTAATTTTTCTCAAAAACTTGTTTTTTTTTTTATTACACAGGAAACCAACTCATTTACTTGCCTTGCTGTTGCTTGTGAGTACTTGCACAATTTGTATCTAACTATATAACGATTATAATTATTATGACTATAATTATACAGTATACACGTTGGATTTGTCTGTACTTGTTGTTTTTTGACACCATCAGTTGATGTGGTTTTCTAAGAAAAGCATACAAGTACCGTTTATACAGTGATGTTCATATCTTCTTTGTACTATTTGCGCAACCACTTATATGAATGCTAAGGACACTTAAATGAATGTTGTACTTGAGCATCTTGCAACTAGCAAGAGTACTTCATCAATTCCAAATTATAAGTCAATTTGCAAAATTCTTAGAAGAAAAAAATGTCGAAATATAAGTCAATCTACGATACCAATAATTTTTTTTTTACTCTTCTTTCAATTTTTTTTCTAAGGAAGCAACTCAATGCATTTCATTAGCTAAAATATGCCAAACACATGAAAGTACACCATCCTAAGTGTGTGAGCTAACATTAGATTGGACTACTTGTGCCAACTCGTGAGCGATCCTATTAACTTGCTTCATATTAAACTCGACATGAGAGTTTTGAAAACTATTTTGAAACAACTGTCTACAGACTAATATTATACAACCAAATTCATTATTATCATCTACACCTTTTCTAAAAGCATCAACAACCTTGAGTCTAAAACAAAATCTAGATTATCAAGTTGATGGTTTGATGTCCACTCTAGAGCCGTATGCAAACCAACAATTTTCCCTACGTCAACATACATAGAGGAGAAAACCAAGCGGTTTTTTGCAAGAACAAAGATCACCGCTTCTATATTATAATCTTGGCGAAGAACTCTATCAATTTTGTCCCATAAATTCACATCATTCCAAACTTGCACAACATTAAGACATTCCAAGAGAACATGAATGTTATCTCATACTTACTTCTAAATATAGCACAATCTGTTGGACAATGCACCCCTCTACTTCTTAGGCGTGCTCGTGTTGGAAAACAGCCACGACACACACGTCAAACAAGATTTTTTTTAATCTTTGGTGGGACATTGAGTTTCCAAACTAAATTCCGACGATCTAGTATATGCAAATGAGAATTAACAGTAATTTCACTTACACATATTCTATAGGCACTACACACCGAATAATTATTGTTCTTTTCAGCCTTCCAAATCAACTTATCTTCATTAACTAGAGGTTGTAAATGTGTATTCAAAATCAGTTGGGCCGTATTTTCATAAAAAAAATTGTGTATTAAATGAGCATTCCATACCTTGGAGAATTGTTTAAGGATATCCTTCACCTTCTTGTGAGCCAAAGACGCGTAAATATGGCTATCAGTTTTAAAAAAACAATCCGTCTTTTAACCATGGTTCGCCAAACAACCGGATATTTGCACATGTTCCTATTCGCTATCTCGTCCCTTGTTTCACAACCATCTTCGTGCTAAATACGCTTCTCCACTCATAGCTCGGATTATGTCCAAGCCTTGACCTATAAAATCGTATTAGGAAAATAATGTGCCTTAAACAACCGAGTTACAAGGCTAGTATGATCTGTTTGAAACTTGCAACCTTGTTTACCAAGCATTGCCACATTGAAAGAAGTAAGATCTTTAAAGCTCATACCACCGTGATTCTTACGAACTGACAACTTTTCCACGACACTCTTCTTTCAATTCTTTTAATTTCTCTTTTCAATGTCATTAATGAAGGATAGTTTTTGTAAATCACTCATGATTTCTTTTTACTATACAAGATTAACCATCTTCGATACGCCTTGTGCTGAGGGACTGCTATAACAATGTTAATATAATTCATTTGCTTTGTTAAAAAAAACCATATTAATGAATTTGTATGAAATTATCAAAACAATTCATAATTTGAAACGTGGATGAGCATTTATGTAGGTGTGGAACGTTGCCGCCGCATTTGTTTGATAGTGCCAATTAGCAGTGTCTGCAAGAGCAAGCCATCTAAGGGTGGTAAAATGGGTCCATCGACTCTTTGTCACCATCAATGCATTTAATTGTTTTAAGAAGACATATGTTGAAAATATTAGCCTACTATATTTGGTAGTTGTTGGTAGGTCCAAAAACAAAAATTACTAAATTTGCTAAGTTTTTATAAAGTTGAAATATGTGTGAGTGGATTTTACCAGTTAGATAAATTCTGTAATTTTTTCATAACTATTGTTACTTCATAAATAACTTCAAGTGAACGGTTTTCAGAGCTATTTTTCATAACTAAGAGTGTCAACGTAAATTTTCCTTTTAGAGGGAGTATTGTTTTCTTGGGTTTTGTAAATTATGATTTTTTTATGCATGAGTCAAAGATCAAATTTATACCTCATGTTCAAAGAGCCAAATTTGCTCACTATCCGTACCACGCCAATTTAGTTACATACTTTTGTGTTTAATAAATATATATTACACGTGGAATATACTTTGTGTTTGAATGAAAGAAACAACAAAAATATATGAACTTTCTCGATTTAAAGAGGAAATGTGGAATTTTATATTCCTTGATAACAATCCTTTTCAATGGACTGAAAACAAGGAAATAAAATATTTGGGGAGAATGAGAAAACATTGAAAAAAAATACATTAATAAGTGTTGATGTTGAAAATAGTTATATCACGTTGTAAAAAGTCCTAACACAGATGGTGTGAGATCGACATGAAGAAGACAAGTAACAACAACTAGGACGATTTGTCAAGACAAGAGTGGTCGTAATTGTATTGTATCCCATAGCATAATATTACAAGAGGCAAATTCAAACAGCTTGTAAATGATATAGTTGGGGGTGGATACTGGGGTTGCACAATATTGGACCATGCTCACTTTGTAAGTTTATAAAAATTTCACAATGATTTTCAACGTTATTGTATAAACATGTGGAAGCAGTTTGTAAATAAACACTATTGGTCGGTCCACATCATTCTTGATTCCTACTAACATAAGGCATGTCTCATGTGTGGCAAGTAATCGAGTTGAGTAGCAAACAATTGATCTTTAATGTTACTTGTCCTGAAGAAAAGAAGAAAAGAAAACTATTCAGAGTACATCACAATTAAGATGGTAGTTAATCAGACCGACCTACATGGATCAACGACCTAATCTACAATAGATCAGATCAGACTTTTTTCTTCAATAAAGAAGACCTAGACTTTTTCAGAATCTTATTTAACTTAAAAGTCAGGTCACAAACCATTAAAAAAAATCTTAAGTCATTCAACGACTTAAACTAAACTTTACAAAGTTTAGTTTTTCTTCAATTATTTTTACTCTTTATATTATTTATTGTTGAATTCATGGCCTATCCTTTTCATTTTAAGAGATTAAATGAAATTATATTAAAAATAAATAAAAATTTTACGCCTTTTTTGGTTTGATTCAGAATTTTGTTTGGTTTGAAAACAGCACCATTACGTTTCCAAAAAGTGGTAATTTGCCAATGAACCATTGCCAATTCTGTTGCATGATTTAGTGGCATTTAATAATGGGACTTTATGTGATGTGTTTCACCCTATAAGTCAATCATCTTGAACACATCCAATTTATAAAGGAGACGCAACTTGGGGTAGAAAAAATACTCATGCCCACGGGTATCTGTGGGTAAAATATGTCACGGACACGGTAGCTAAACGGGTATCCATGGGTATAATAAATGGGTATTTGACTACCCATTATTATATGGATACAGACACGGATTTGATTGTACTCATACCCACGGGTAACCATACCCGATAATAAATTAAATAAATTACTAAAATATCCTTATGTATCTTATCTTATTACTTAAAGTTGTTACCTAATCGAAGAAAATTTTACCGCCAACCTAAGATTCCTCATTAATAACCTATTTTTATTTTAAATGTTTTTTATTCATCTTATTAAGTTCACGATTTCCATTTCATTCACATCATAAAACATATCATATGGATTATGTAAGAATCGTGAATTTTCTATATGGATTATGTATGATTTATGAAATTTTGAATGGATTATGTATGGATGTTTAAAAGTTGAAGTTTTTTTGAAATTAAAAAAAAGTTATTATTTGTACCAAAAAATAAATAAATTCAAAAATTCAAAGGTACCCATGAATACTTAAATACCTGCGGGTACCCGTATAGTGGGTACCCACGAGGGTACGGGGTGGACACGGGTATGATATTTATCCAACGGGGCGGACACGAGTATCATACTATCTGTACTCATGGGTACCCATTGACATCCCTAGATGCAACCTAGAAATGAATGAAATAAAAAATAGGCTTGCCGTTTTTTTAGATGACTTTTACTAGTTGGGCTAATTAATGCTGTATGATTTGGTTGTTTTATGCATTTGTTCATCATATTAACAAATACCTAATTATCTTTTCTTGAATTTTCGTTGCTTATACCGGATTTAAGCCAAGTCAGATTTATTATTTAATAAATTTGTTAGAAAGATCGCGTATATAGGTCAACTAAAATGTCTTCAAACTATAACATATTAGTCAATACATGTAATATACTAACCAATATAACATGTTTTATAGTTGAATATATAAGTTATAGAGATCAAGACCGAATCTGAGATAGGATGAAGAGGACAACCTTTCTAGATTCTAAAAAATAACTCTAAAATGAGCTCCAATTTTTTTTAAAAAGTGTAAGGTATAACATATACTTTGAAAATTATAGAAATCAAACCTAATATGATTGTTGCCAAAAACATTGCATTTGATATGAATATAGAGCCGACACTTTCAATAAAGTTTCGTAGCTTTAGAAAAAGAAAATATGATGAGAATGATAATGATGAGCAAATACAATCATCCGAGGAATATTTTAGAGTCAATATTTTTTTTTTGTGGTTGTTGATATGACAATAACTTCATTGAAAAATATAGTTGAGCAGTTTGAAGTATTTGAAAGTATTGTTGAATTTTTATTTGATGTAAGAACCTTAAAATCATTGGATAATGATATAAATTACAAAAAATTTAAACAAATTTTGAGGTTGCGTTTTCTCATAAGAATTTGTCGAATGTTGACGCAAATGATCTTTTGTACTTATTGAAAGTATAACAAATATCTTTGTTAAATGTGTTGATGTTAGCATTTGAAATTCATGAGTTTGTCAAATGTTTCAATTGCTTATCAAATTCTCTTAACTATGTTGATGATTGTTGCATGTGTAGAAAGAAGTTTTACGAAGTTAAAATTATTGAAAAACTTCACATCTGAAAAGATATGATAGAACATATTGTTGCATACACAATTATTATTGACTTTACATCTATAAATGTTCATAGAATCCAAATTGTGGTTTCTTCCCCATACCACCAAAATCTCAGACCTAAAGACATATTACATTTTTCCCTAATTCAACCCTAAATGTTTTTTTTTATTTTTAATAAAGACTAAATTGAATTAAAATTAGTCTATTGTTCATGTGCAAATAGTCCGGTGAGACAGAGTAATTGATTGATCATCATAAGTCAAGAACGAAATATACAAGGAATTGTTTCTTATAGGATAGGATATTACATTATAATATTTGAAAGTAGAAGCTTACATCAAGAAAAGTGAAGAAAATTCCAATTCTTTTACACTCTCACGTTCTTGTTACGTGTCTTATTTTATCATCACAAAACACTTATGCTTATTGTCTAATAGAATAATAATAAAAGAAAACTCAAGATAGAAAATTCAAGGTCCTTTTTTTTTCTTCCTCTTTTTCTTTCTAATCCAGAGGACATACGACACGTTTAGTAGGAATAGCAATGAGTCGACTCGCTCTTGGAGCAGTGAGTCCGAATACATCACTCATATCCATCTCACTCGATTTCATTCCATTTGGTAACTCCCAAGTAAAGCAATGAAGTAGATGAGCTACCGCCAAATCAAGCGCGTACAAACCCAATTGCATACCGGGGCAAGATCTACGTCCCGACCCAAACGGAATAAACTCAAAATTACTTCCTTTGAAATCGGGCACACCTGGTTTCAGAAACCTTGATGGTTTAAAACTCTCTGGTTCCTCCCAACAATTTGCGTCTCTTCCAATAGCCCATGCGTTTATCATCACACGCGCTTGCTTTGGAATGAAATAACCATTAACCGTTGCTTCTTCCGCGGTTTCGTGAAGAAGTAAAGGAATTGGTGGGTGAAGGCGTAGGGTTTCCTTAAGAGCGCATTTCAGATAGGTTAGTTTCTCGAAATCGGGCTCTTCGACCTGTCGGCTCAGGCCCACAACTTCTGCAAGTTCTTGTTGGACTTTTTTTAGATCTTCTGGGCTTTTCATTAACTCTGCCATAGCCCATTCGATTGCTGATGCTACCGTTTCCGTTCCTCCAAACATCACGTCCTGTTATGAAAATGACAATTTATTTAGTTTATTTATTACCATCTTCAAGTTGCAACAAAAAAAATCTAGTGTTGAGTTTTCTACTAGAAATTTAATATTGAGTGTAAAATAAGAAAATGTGGACATGGATTGAGAAACGACACCATTTACCAACTCAAACCACAGGAAATACAATCGCAATGTCATTGTATGGTTGGTGGTTTTTGATTCCAAACCGGTCCAAAAAACAATCACATGTTTTACTGAAAAGATGTTCTTTGCTTCAATATATACATTCACATCATTAAAAACAATTGATTTTAATTGTAGCTATTTTTATATTTGAAGCGTATCAAAATTAAACTCTATACTTATATAGAAATCCATAGCATTGTATTTTCTATGATTATATAATTACAGATAATCGTAAAATAAATTCAAGACCTAGACATCTAAAATAGCTTTTGACATATCAAAATTATGCGAAGAAATTGTGAGACAAGGGTAAAAGGTTTTACACATACTTTTAGGCATATTTCATATCCTTTTTTAGGAAATTGTACTATATTATCTGTTTTAAGTTATTGTCAGATTTAGTATTTTTTTACAAAATTTATCTTTGGATGTTGTTGAGGGTGTACTTTTGGTACTCCATAACTTTCTTGTAGTTGGATCTCTTTTTCCATATATAACATATTTTCCAAAAAATAAATAAATAAAGATAAAGACATTTTAAAAACTAATAAAAGTAAGATGACATAATAGCAAAATATAATAGATACACATAAAAAAAATTGTTCCGAATCTATATATAAATTAAGAAAATTATAACAAAGACACAAGTTTGATGTGATGGAAAAAATGAGAATGAACCGTCTCGTTTGTAATTTGCACATCATAGAATAAAATGTGACCATTCATCATTCAAAACAAGCAAAAAAATGCATCATTTTATAGATGTGATGAATTTTAATAGTGAAAAATTACTCTCTCACATCAAATCAAGTTTTTTTTTTTATGTGAAATGAATATCCCCTATATACAACTGTATACACTAATTTATAAGTTGAATAAAATTGTAATATGTAATCTCTCAAAATATTTAACAATAATGCATTTTCCCGAAACATGAAAATCATGTTTAATAGAATCCACTCTCAAAATCAATCAAATTGGAACCCAAAATGATTATATAAAAAAAAAGGGTTAAATATGTTTTTGTTCCCTATAAATATATCAACTTTTCGTTTTAGTCCCTTTACAATTTTCCTTCAACTTTTAGTCCCTGTAAAATTTTCAATCACTACTTTTGCTCCCTATTTTTAAGTTAATTTTTGTATTTTTTAATGAAATTGTGTAGTATATTGTAAAATAATTTTCCAAAAAAGTTAGAATTTTTTAACAAAACACAAATTAAATATAAATTTTTAATTGCAAAAAATATAAAAATTCATATTAATTTCATGTTTTGTCAAAAAAAATCTATTTTTTTTTTTGAGATATTCTTATAATATTATGGATTTTTCTGCAAAATTTTATTCAAAAATATGAATTTTACATATGAGTTTATTTTAAAAGATGAACTAAAAGTGAAGATGGAAAATTTTTGAATGACTAAAAGTTGAATAAATTTTTTAGAGAGACTAAAACAAAAAGTTAACATATTTATAAGGATCAAAAACATATTTAACCCTAAAAAAGATATCCCAAAATAAATACCCTTTTCCAAGTCATTATTGGGAGGGGCCAGCCAGATGTATTTGTGCACATGTAGCTTGCACAAAAAAGATGAAGATGTTTTTGGTTGTGACTAGTGAGAGCCACACAGTTCCTAAATCACCCATGGACAATACCAAAACTTGCAAGCAATTATTTTTTTAGAGAAAAAAAGAAAACTAGTTGTATGATAACTTCAAGAAAATGAGATATATCTAATTATTGAAAATGAACGCATACCATGATGATGGCTTTGATATTATCCTTGGTAAGTTTGATGGAATTATTCAAATCATCTGATTCATTATTTAATTTAGCCTCCTCACTATAGAAAGCAAGCAATTCATCCACCATATCTGTTTCTTCATCAACAACACTCTTCTTCTTCTTGTCCACATGTTCATCTATGATTTTGTCTATGAAACTATCCAAATCTTTACGAGCCTTCACAAGCCTAGCATTAAGCCCTTGAGGGTCAATAGCTCCAAAACAAGGTACAAAATCAGAAATATTAAAAGCTCCAAACAATTTGGAAAACTCTTGCAATATTCCAATAAACTCATCTTGTCCTTCTCTCGAGCTCGACCCGAAAGCCGCTCGATAGATGATGTTTTTAGTTAAGTTGAACACTAGTTCTCCGATGTTCACAGGGTTGCCTATGTTGTCCGAAACAGTTCGGACAGCATGGTCAACCTCGTCTCTAACAGATTGCCAAGACTCTGCGTGCTTGCGGCTGAAAAGCTTCATCACGCAAAGTTTTCGCATTTGGCGCCAAAAGGGGCCATAGTGAGCAAACGCCATGTCAGCACGGTCATAAGTTAGGTATTTAATGGCGACAGTTGCTGGCCGGTTGGAAAAGATGTTGTCTTGAACTTGGAGAACTTGTCGTGCGGCGTCCGCATTGGAAATAGCTACCATGTGGAGGAATCCCATGCGTAGGTGAAAGATGCCACCATATTTTTTGGCTAAGTTGGCTAGACCACGGTGGGTTAATTGGTCCATCATTAGCATGTTACCTATAATAGGTAACCCTCTTGGTCCTGGTGGATATCTTGGTCTTTTGAGGATTCGTGACACTAAACCCAACAAGATCATTAGTGGTACGATGAACATGATTGCCATAAGAAATGGTTCTTCCTTCAAATTCTCCATGATTGGAAATTTTAGAAGAGAATCCATATGGTTTTGTGTTAATTTATGCAGCTATATGATTGTGAATGTGCCTATAGTTTTTTGGGTTTGAAGATATTGGTTGCAACTATCTGAGTGTTGCTGAGTTGAGCGAAATGTATTGGAGCCTTTATATATACAATTTTGGAATCGTCATTGATAGGGAGATAAAAATAGGAGAAGAAGCTTCTAATTAAATACCATAAAGGTGAAAATCATTATCACAAAAGAAAGAAAAAAAAGTAAAAACCATGAAAGTGAAAAGATACGCAACAGTATGTCATGAACTCGTTCCAGTTACAAAAAGTCAAAATAACGGTTGAAATTGAAAGAAAGGACGAAAGAAAAAAAAAGGACAAAACTTAATGCATTTCTTCTTCTTTTTTTGACAAGATTTAATGCATTTCCTTCATCTTTTATTATTATATAATACTCCGTATATATTATTATTGAGAGCTGCATATTAGACACACTCTTACTATAAAGAGAAATCTCACATTGTTCACATATTATGTGTACGAGGTATACCGTCCATAGAAGGAATGTGGATCCTTTCTTGTAAAGTCGTGTATTTCAATAGAGGTTGAAACAAAAACCAAATGAACCTCTCGTATACAGCTTGAATAATGATGATGATATAAGATAGATAGACATGTATAATTAGTAGCAAGTTTTTTTTAAAAGAAAAAAAAATCATAATCAATATCAAGCACGGGACCTTGGTTAAGTTAGAAGAGACTCGTGTCATCTCATCTAAGCGCTCTTGGATAATCGTTAGCAAGTTGTTTATACTTCCTTTTAATTCATAGAAATTATTTTAGATTTTCTTTTTGTTTCAAAACATATGAACATAATAACTATTTTATCATTATATTTTAATATATCTTTTTAAGTAGAAAATATATTGTAAAAACAAAAAAGAAAAAATATTTAATTAAATAAGTTTTTTTTAATGCAATTAAGTCTTTTTAAAATCTTTACGTGAAAATGTAAACAATGTTAGTATTTTTATTTTAAAAGAGGCCAGTCATATATACTTTGTTTGGTTTTTACTATAAGAAAAAAACAGATTGTCAAAAAAAAAAGTATAAGGAGAAAACCGATTTTGTTGGGTCAAAATATAAAAATTAATTTATTATTTTTCACATTAATAATGTTTTTTTGTATAAATATCAATAATTAAATTAATATAGATTCTTTTATTATTTCTTTAGTTCCAAAGAGTCTAACTAACAAAACGGTGAGAATTGGGAAATTGCGAGTTAAACATATTCTCTAACGTATCAAATGTTTACGCAGTCTTTGATTATTTGAGTTGTACTTTTTTTTGAAACATTATTTGAGTTGTACTTGAATGACATATAATTTATTTTTTAAATAATACTTTGATTGTCCATAAAGATTATATTAAAAAATAATTCTTATAATTAACTCTTTCAAAAACAGAAAAATATATAACTCTTACAATTAAATATTTTTAAATCTGTCAGATAAATTTTCTCAATATATATATATATATTTTAATATATTTATTATGTTCTTATGTTAAAATATTATGTTCATATTTTTAAATGTTATTATAAATTTACTATGGTACAAAGTATTTTCTTTAGATAGAATAAATGTTCATATTTATTTAAACAAGTTAAAATAAAATATATTAAAAATAAGAAGACATATATACCCAACACACAGACAGAACACAAAAAGTTTAACAAGCTGATACAAATCTGTCAGAAAGCAACCAAAACAAACCCAAACAGGGTAAGCTACAAAAATACCAAACTCTCTGTTTTTCTAAATGAAAAATAAAAAACTCTTTAACTTTGAAAGAAAAAAAAAATTGATCAAAACATAAAAAATTAGAGTTCAATAGCAACAAGAAATTGCTATGTAAAGCAAAGATCACTAAACATTTTCTAATATAGAACTAGAGGCTGTGTAGTTAGAGAGCATAAATAGAAAATAACACTCTTTATGAGTCACGCAAGTACTTATACAAGTTCAAATGTAGTATATTTGGTCTTTTTTATTTTTCTACAACAAACCACGTTAATTTATATTCCTTTTTACTTGTCATCTTAACTTCTATACATATCAAAATAATCAATAAATTTTGTTATTTTTTATACAATTCTTTTTCTTTTTCATATAAAACCCTTAATCATTCATTTCACTAGGACACATTGGTCGAGAATCAGCCAAACTCGCTTGAAACATGTGGTTCAAATGAACTTTATTGAGTAACTTTGATTCGATGGTCATTTTGGACACATTCACACCTTAACCTGGATGAACCTAATAATTATACTTTATATTTTTATTAATATTTTTCGGACTAGCCTAAATCTACCGTGGCTCAAAATAAACCCATCCGAATTTAATATTCCCCCTCACAAACCAAATCCTATTTTCTAACGTTTTTGTCTCCTCGCTCAAACACTTCATTCACCTCGCGGTCATATTCAAATCCAAACCAAACCTCACTCATAATCATAGAGATAGTGACAACAACACCACCCTCACTTCACACATGACCACAACAGTGCCCCCCATTCATCGTTGTCATTGTTTCTTCTCCAAATTGTTTCCTCGTTTGTTTCATCATTGTCGCTCTCGCTCGTTTCTTCTTCAATTTGTTTTCTTATTTTATTTTCCTCAAATAGATTTATGGGTTCTTTGTGTGTTAAACTCACTAAGATATGAGTTATATGTGCTTAAATCATATAGATCTAGCTCCAAGTGACATTTGTGTTTAAATTGATTTTTTTAGTTTAAATTTGTGTTCAAGGGATTTATGGGTTTGTTTTATGTGTTTTCTTGCCCAAATCGTAAAAACTGACAATATTTACACGGACCCGAAGAAAAAAAACGACCCCAAAGAGCTGATCCAAGAAACATAGGACTAATAGTATTATTGGTGTATTAAACTTTGACAATGACAAGTAATTAGGAACATATTATACTAAAAGTTAGATAGGCTTACGAAACTATAATCTCACCTTTTTTGGCGGGTCCAAATTATTTTTATGAAAAAAAGGAATGCAAGGAATCAAACCGGGTATCATATGACTACACTTCACAGATTTCACCACTAAACTACTTTTAATTTGTTGAAATATTGTGGCTTTCAAAACTGATATACAGTACTAAAATATTTTCTTCTTTCGGTTACCACATAAAAGTTATTTTTCATTTTTTCTTTTCTTTCGGTTACCATATAACAGTTTCTTTTTCTTTTCATTTTTATAAATTTAATAGCCTTTGCGATTAGGATCGGCTTCTTTGTGCACACTTACTACGTGTTACGATATTAAAGTTACATCTTTAAAATTGTTGATAATTTGACTGATTCATATGATAACTTTATCATTAGAAACTTCACTTTTTAGTGTAATTTTGTCGGCCTCTTTGTTTCTCTTATATTATGTTACTTGAAGTTATTTATTCTGACTTTTTATTTGCAAAAATCACTACACTAGATTATAACATTACTTTACTTTCTCACTTTGACTTTTCAAACATGTTTACTATTTTCAATTTGCTTATTTTAGTTGTTTTTTAACATGAAGGTGATCGAATATGAAGGTTGAGAAAGAAGAAATTCAGAAACACAGTCTGAAAATATTATTTGGTAAAAAAATAAAGTTAATAACTTAAATTCTGTAATTTTTGCCCTTTTTTTGTTGTTGCTATTTTCAGCCGTTTCATAGCATAGTACTAAATGTATCTCTCTAAGTAAAAATATAATCAATTTGATATTTATACACGAAATTCTACAAAACTCGTACACTGTAAGGGTTAAGTCTAGTTTTTCTATTAATGCAACAAGTAATAAGGATTGGAGTAAGTACTATTGCAGTTCAAATTAAGAATACCCCCACGAGGAAGATGAAAAATCACAGCAAGATGCAAGAGATAGATGTCCTAACCAAAGCATGAGAGCTATCATTAATTAACCACTAATGGCAGCCCTTAGGGTGGAGGAGATGGATAACCGCTCAGGGCCCTTTTTTTAACACGTTTTTTTTTCTTCTTACTATTATTTGAAGGAGTTTGTTAGGATACATCCACTGATTTTTATTAAGATCTATTTTAATAAAGATATAAATAAAAAATTGTTAAATACACCTTAAGGTGAAAATTGCTAAAACACTTATTCTAAAAAATACTCCCTCCGTCCCAAATTGTATGTCGCTTTAGGGAAAAAATTTTGTCCCAAATTATATGTCGCTTTACAATACCAATGCAACATTAATGTTACTTTTCCTATTATAACCTTAACTATTTATTACTACCTCTTCTTTCAATTCTTTCATTTATCTTTCCTATATTATTTATTAAGGACAATTTTGTAAAACACCTCATAATATCTTTTTTCCACACAATATTAATTGCATTTCTTAATATGTGTGAAATGCCCAAAACGTCATACAATTTGGGACGGAGGAAGTAAGAGGGTGTAAGTTAGCAACTCCCACAAGCATTTGCTAAAATACACCCACTTATTTTTTACTCCCTCCGTCTTTTTATTATGTAAGCACCTTTTACATTTTTCATATTTCTTAAGAAAAGTTGTTAGTGTAATTAATGTGTTAATATTACCAAATTATCATTTGTTTGTATCTGTATTAAATTTGACTTTTCAAATTTCAAGACAAGTTAGTAGTATTAATTAAGGGTATGTTTAGGAAAAAAATAATAAATAGATCTAGTAATTCAAAAAAGGGTTTATATTTAGAGACAAATTTTTAGTCTAAAGTATGTTTAGATATACGGACGGAAGGAGTAGAAGGAGTGTTTTAGCATGTCATAACTAAAAAGTAGCTAAATACACACAAATGTATATGTTGCTAAAACACATATTCATTAAAACTAGTGAGTGTATCCTAACAAATCAGTTATTTAAATAACAAATATATATCATTAAAATTATAATTATAACTACATACATATACCTTTAAACAACTATCATCATTATATTTGTTGCTTTGAATTAGAAGTGATCTAGAACCATTGGAGCCTTGGTTGATCATCAAAACACTTTTAAAATCAAAACAGTGGAAATGAGACAACATTATGCCGTGGAAACTCAATATGGTCTATGTGAATCGATTCCCTCACATACATGATTTGATTCACAAACTACATGTTACACCCTTACCCTTCCTCCAGTTAGTATTATAAACAAAAATTTACTTTTTAAGTTTATTCAATAAATAATGTATGTGGTTTATTATGTAGACCACATACATTATTTATTGACTGAATGGCCGTAAAATTCAAAGCTTTCCTAAATTAGTGATTCCATTCGTATTCAATTATGATTCGAATCACTCAATTCTAAACCTTTTTTTTTTCATTTCAAAAGCATAACCTATACCACTCAACATATACTATCTTGACCAACACAATTAATTACTTTATTCTTCTCAAATTAGATGTCTTTTTTCTTAGTTTTGTTTGTCTCAATTTATTTAACCCTTTTATGATATCGATACATTAATTATTATTTTTCACTAACATTTTCTTATTTATTTTATTTCAATCATGTATAGTTACTCCACTAACTATAATTATTAAAGATGTTTTAGTAAATTAAACACATTTTACCATTAAAATTAACATAATCATTTCTTTAATAACCGTGTAAAACTCAAATATATCACCTACTCCCTTCAGTCACTATTATAAGCAAAAATTTACTTTTTAGATTCATTCAATAAATGATGTATGTAATTTTTAGATTCATTCAATAAATACATTATTTATTGAATGAATCTAAAAAGTGAACTTTTGCTTATACTACTAATAGTGACCGGAGGGAGTACTCTTTAGACGACATTTAATTTACATCGATTTTCTATATTCACATCAACATCTATAAGTACTTATTTACTATTATAAGCAAAAGTTAACATTTTAAATTCATTCATTAAATGATGTATGTGCTCTATAATAAAGACCATATACATAATTAATTGAATGAATTTAAAATGTAGATTTTTGTTTATAATAGTGACCGGAGGGTGTATATAAAAAAAAGTTAATGTTAGTATTGAAAAACTATGAACTATTTTGTCATCAAAGTGCATAATAAGATACTATTTTAAAATTTTAATAAATTGGAGAATTATTATGAATACTCTAAGTAAGGATCAAAATAATTATTATCCCTTCTATATTCTATCACTATGCATGAAAATGGAAGGATCTCTCCGGGTTCATAGGTACCTTGTTAAAAAAATCATAAAGTACTCGAGAAAATATTTATCCAAAATTGAAAGCAACAAAATGAAACCAACATTTATTAAAAAACAAAAAATGAAACCAACATGAAAACATAAAACGTGGAGCCACCATGCAAGCGATGACTTGGGACAGCAATAGAAAGCGACGAATAATCGCTTATCGTCATCATGAGTGACTAACTTTTTTACTTATCAAAACTTCATTCATTCTTGCATGAAAATTAAATATTGATAAAAAAATTATATACTTTCAACAATCCTTTAATTTCTATGTTACTAATTGTCTTTGATGACATCTTAATTTTGGTCTTTCTTTTGAGTTTTGAGTACCATAGGTTGGTTATAAGTCGTTTGCTTACGTAAATTTGTGGGCGGAAATAAAACCGTAGACTAACATTACTATTTGTTTGTCAATGCACAGACAAATAATCAAATTCTAATTAGAATAGGGAAGAAAAAGGAGTCGTATATTATTAATCTATCTGAAAGATGTCGTTGTCGTGTTTGGTGAATTACCTCATGCATGTTTATACTCAAAATTAAGATGATGAACAAGTAATAATTTGTCTTCTATATTAATTAGTGTAAAGAATTTTAATTCGAGTAAAGAATAATTTTGGTCCCGAAAAAAAAAAGTGAGACCAAATTTCGTCTTTGAGAAATGTCAAAAAATATTTTAGTCATAGAAAAATAAATCGGATCAACCAGTTTGTATCTTTTTTTCCTTTGATACAATGAATACGTAGTGCTGATTTATTGCTTATGTGGCAGGAGATTTATTTATTTTTTATTTGAAGAATTTTTTGATGCCACATCCAGTGTGACAAACACTAGTAAAAAAACAATATTGTCCTCTATTATATTTGTAAACCCTTGTGTTCATGTATGGATGGACTTTTTTGAATTTTGTTGTTGTTGGTGATTGATGATACATTAATTCATTGGTTGGTACAATGATGATTTTTTTTTTTTTTTATATTTTGTATTTGGTATATAATATATTAGTGTCTTTTTTGATGTTGTTCTCGATGGGTCAAAAGATCCAAAATTCTCTCTATATAGAATTCAAAGCTCTTTAGTATGAACATAATGGACAAACCAACCAATTATAGAGAAGACCCAAACACATCAGATGCTACGAGTCATCGGCCAAACACCCCCAACGGTCAGAAGCTTAGGGTTCTTATGAAACCGTAACACATGTGACCATAAACTCACATTAAGATTAATAGTTTTAACATGATGTCCACCGATGGTAATGTCTCTTAAGAGCCAGTCCAACGGCTCTTTCCCTCAATGTAGAAAAACATCATTGGATCACAACTCAAGACACACATACGATCTATTCCTTTTTACCTTTCACTCCTCGATCTCATACTAAATTGAGCGTCGTAGTGCTAGCTATCAGTTACCCCACCCCCTCCACAACTTGCATCTCAAAGATTACTGCTAGACGCAAGCCAACATCCTAATTACTCCAAATAAGATTGTTTAGATATTACTATGGTTCAGTTTGAAGAATACATGTCTTTCTTTTAAAATTCTACAACACTTACGGGCTAAGTTTTCCCAAAGTAATATTTTTTTCATAGACTAAACGGTGACATATGTCGTTCCTTTTAAATTTTACAATAATTAAGGGATAAGTTTTCCCAGTAAGATATAATATTTTTTACTAAGCTAAATGGTGCCTTTACTTTTTTTCGGGAACTAAGATAAGTGTTTGTATCTTCTTCTTTTTCAGGGATCAAATGGGTGTTCACTCTATTAATCATCTGCTCATGGAAAAGATATGATGTCGTTTTACCAGCTTTTTATGTTTACTTAAGAAACAACTCTCTTTGTATTTCAAGAGTTTTAATAGCAAATTTTCAAAGCTAATGATTTGATAAGTCTTCATCAACTCCCAGCTGAATTGTCGTATTTAATAGTAATTCATTCTAGGTGTCATTTATTAATTAACTGTTTGAGCTCAAGGATTATGACAAAATTAGATGAGAAGCTTGCATCCATAATTGTTATTATTATTTGCTCCATAAACCTTCTCATCCTCAACGAACATTGGAGCCAATCTGATTTAGAACCTTTATTATTACACCCAAATCTTGCGTGAACATTTCATTGGTTGGTTATCTGATCATATCTCTTGGCATCGTCTCTCTTGATTTTTATTAATTAGTGCTTGTTTATTCTTAACATTTAATTAATCTTTCCATCCTTATAGTACATGTTTTGAGTTAAAAACAATCATAATTAACGAAAACGACTGAATGATAGCTGAATTGATTTTACCTAAAAAGGATGCGTTCCAATATATATACTCTATCTATATATCCATCTGGTCGCATGCACAAAAATGTTTTGACTTTGTTTTGGAATAAGTTATCAATATATATTGTTGTCAGAATCGGTTTACTATTTTTGTCAAAAAAAATAAAAAAATATCGGTTTACTATTGTCAATTTGTCATAATATATAAATGATCAAGCATATAAAATTTTATGTAAATCTAAAATTCGCAACTATGTATTCTTACCTTCAAATTTTTACTTTGTATTTCTTTTTTTTTTTATAAGTACTTTGTATTTATTAAAATTTGTGGTTAAGTTTAATTCAACCTTACAAAATCAGCTTCAAGAAAGTTTTACAAACCACCACCGCAGTTGTTCTGTACCTCCTTACAATCCAAATCTAACTGTATAGATGTAGATCCCTCGTCGGATGACTGGCTTTGGTTGGTGTTGCTCACGGCGGTCGCCACCGTGCCGTTGAGTTTTCCGTTGGGTTCTTTTCGTCGTTCCGCTTAGCTCTTCTCCTTCTGGTGATTGTTCTCTCTGTTTAATCCTCCTTTTGGGTGCCGCTGATTGCGAACAAGGAGGATAGTGTGGGTTTTTCAGATCTGTTTCTTATCTGAGATCTTTGGTATGGTTTGAGTTTCTGGCTTGTTAGCTGGTTCGATTCATGCCTGCTGGGAGGTTTTGGGAAAGCTTCGCTGTTGATGATCCTCGTTACACCGCCGTTTTGTTTTCAGCTGGTGTTTGCTTTTTTTCGTTTTGTAGGTTTGTTCGTGCTTGCCGGATTCTTTGTTGGGTGGCTTGTTGATTTATGTCTCCGGTGGTTTCGTGTTTGTTTTCAAAGACTGGTGATTCTGGATTTTGTCCTTTTGGTGGTATGGGAGCGATGTAGCAGCTTGCTTGTTGCGGTATCGGTTCGAAAACCCGAAAGGGTCGGTTTAAAAAAACCAGAAAGGGTCAGTTACAATAACCCGAAAGGGTCTGTTTATTGACGTATTGGACTCATCCCTCGATCTGAGTTCTTACGTGTTGCTTGCTCGAAAGAGCTTTTATACTTGTTGTTTTACAGGAGTTGTTGGCACTTGGATTTTGCTACCGTGTTGGCGGTCGATCCATTCGCCATATCTACACTCTAACTGTTCTCTGCAAAGGTTCACTTTTCATTCTTTTTTTGTAACCTGGTTTCGCGCCCGTACGCGGGTTTGTTGGGTTATGTCTGTGATTAGTGAACTTTTGTTTTGATAGATTAGAGTAGATTCACTTAGGTTGTTTTATCTTGTTGTATTCTTGTTTGGGTTTTCCTGGGTCAGGTATTATACTTTCTTTTTGCTTAAAAAAAAAAAAAAAAACCTTACAAAATCAGCTTATTTATTAAGGTGAGAATTGTACACCCTATAAAAAATTTGCAAGGCCATGTTACGTAGCATGTTAAGGAGTTTAAAGTAGTAACTTTGACTTGGAACTTGCGTTTTTTATATTAAATATGTAACTTTTAATCAATAATTGTTGGTTTTCAACGAAAAGATACTACTTTTAGTTACCTTAACATGTGCAATATTGCATATGTTAGACAAACCCTAATAAATTTAATATTATTACCAAATTTCTATGTGACCGATCACCCAACATTTCAGTATTTTTGTTGCAAAGCAATTTAAGGATATTATTAATAAAATAATAATCAATGTTAAAATGATACGTAATATGAAAAAGTTTCTCAATTTTAAAATCGATAGGGGTCTTCTTCACTCTATTAGTTACGTAGCTTCTATAACTTCATGCATTTTAATACTGTCCACATTTAATACGCTAGCTCTAGGATTTCAAAGAAACCAATTCATATTACTAGCTTACAAAAAAAATATAGGTGATCTGTGTTTTTTTTAAGCAGGCGGTCCGTGTTGAATGCCTCAAAAAAAGAAGTTAGTCCACACTGTATGATTAATTGTTTTTACAAAAATAATACAGTACATTGTGATAATACAGTACATTGTTTTTACAAAAAGTTTAATTGATTTAAATTAATATAGTACATCAATACGCCATACAAAATCAAAGTCCTTAAGCTTTCAATTTGAATCAAAACAAATGACATTGTGATAAGACAATGAAATCATAAAAACAAACAAAAGAAGACTGAAAATATACTGCAATAATTTATTTAGCTAAGGGATAAAAAAATTGAAGGAATTAAGAGAAGAGAAGCGGGAGAGGACCAAAAAATTAAGGAGTAATTTTTTATCAAATGATTAAGTGTAAATTTTTATTACCTTTTTGGAAGGGAGAGGTGGTATTTTAAAGGGGATCGAGCAAAATCCCTTATAATCACCTCCTTCGTTTGTGCACCAAACATATTTTTTATTTAAAAGAAAAAAATAACTTCCCTCGTCCTAAACTATTGAACGAAACATATATTTAATTGAAATATCTTTCATATTCTCCCTTCCTCGTCCGTCCATTAAAATCTCTCATCTCCACCGTTAAAATAATTCCACCATACTACCTTATTAAAAATAGTAGTTTCACCATTCTTTCTCCTTTCTCTCGCTGATATTGTCGGAACTGCCGTCTAATGTGAATATTATCAAATTCAGGCTCTAAAATTAGTTCGAGAGATAAGAAATTAGAGACTTCTCTCTTGATTTGTGAAGAAAGAGCAAGAATTATTCAAAACATTGATGCATGTGGTTAAAATGTCCCAATACCATTGATTTTTCAATTTGGATTACGGTGTTGTACGTCCATACATTTTTCAAAGAATGGGGCTGGGGTGTTCTGTTGACCAACCGTTATGTGGTTGAGTTGAAAATGTTGAAAAAAAACTGTTTTTTAATGAACTAAAACAATTGGAAGTTATTTTATCAATAATTTAATGGTTTAGTTACCATAGATCTTTATATTATTTGAAGTTTTTTAAATAGATAATTAAACTAAATAAATTGTAATCGTGTAGTTGAAATAAAAAAACTTATTTATTTACTTTCTAATGATAATGATTTAGTTCAATAAATTGCAATAAATAGACAACCAAACTCAAATTTTTATTTAGTTTAGAATGGTTTAGTTACCATTGAACTGTTAGCCAAACTTGAATTGATTATACTCTTTTATGGATTTTATGTGTTCATGTTGTGAGATTATATATTTATAGTGTGAATATAGATGTATTTATTTAGTATTTGTTGATTTGGTGATTGAAAGCTCTTCTTCTTTATGTTATTTGATGATCTTTGGTGTGGATGAAATGAATTTAGCAAATGGAACAATGGATGGAATATACCCTTGTAAAACTGTTGAGATATAGGGAAAATGTAGGAGTGATTTGAATCACCTTCTAATCATTAGCGTAGACAGAGGTTTATAAAAACTAGTTTTGGATGTCATGATTCGAATCATCTTTAAAGATGACTCGGGTCGTGACTCGTGTTACTTCATGTGGCTATGTATTTTTCTTGATTAGTTTACATTGCATCATACCGCATTCAATTATAGATAGATAGATAGAACCAAATGAGAATAATAGAACTCTCTTTACATAGTAGGCTCTCCGTCTATATGTGATGACACTTGTAAGTGAAAGTAAATCGGACACTGTTTACGAATTTAATCGATCTCCATCTTACTAAATAGAATGAGGTTAACTGACTTGTCAAGGTGGCAAATTTATACAATGTCTTAACCCCTTAAGTTTTCACTAGTCATTTAGTTCAGATCTTCAAATTTTTCTCACATTCATTTAGTTCAAATCTTCAAAAAAAAATCTCATATTCAGAAACTTAGATGCTTAGATAAATTATTAGAAGTATAAGTAGACACTTTCTAATTAGAAATTTAGAATCAAAGGTAAATCAAGTTAGAATTATCCTTTACCGAGACTCAATAAGATGAAAATTAAGGATTAAATGCTCTTTTGGTCCTTTAAGTATTTAATTGGTATCGCTTTGGTCCCTTAACTAAAAAAGATTGTTTGAGCACTTTAAGTTTTTTTTTAGTCTCGTTTTGGTCCCTTCTGTTAGGTTTCCATTAGATTTAATAAAAAACGTTAAGTGTGGACACGTGTCACTTTGTCATTGGCTCTGGGGAAAAATTTACAAAAAAAATATTTTTTAATATATATTTTATTTTTTGTAAAAAAAATTCCCAGAATCAATGACAAGGTAACACGTGTTAACTCTGGAACACGTGTCACTTTGTCGGATTTTTTTTTGTAAACATAAAACCTCAGAGCCAATGACAAGGTGACACGTGTTCAGGAGTTAACTTTTTTTTTTAAATCCCTAATGGAAACCTAACAGAAAGGACCAAAACGAGACTAAAAAAAAAAACTTAAAGTACTCAAACAATCTTTTTTTAAGTTAAGGGACCAAAGCGATACAACTAAATACTTAAAGGACCAAAGGAGCATTTAAGCCGAAAATTATCATCCCCGTTGCTTCTTATTTTTACAAGAAAGTAACATGCAAGTGTAATGTCCAGGAGTAGCGTGGAGCATTTAAATGTGTGGGTATCGAGTAGAATTCACTCTTTTTGTCAAGTGATATGTAAAATTACTAAAGCCCAACTAAAACAAACACAAACGGGTTGATAACCATAGTTGGCCCAAGCCATAGAACATAGCAGATCTTACCAAAGTACAAATTATAAAATATGGGATTTACTTTTCCCACCCCATATCATTCTCGCACGCCCTGTAAAACAATTGCAGAGATTCTATGAACGGTCAGTAATGACCATAACATCATAAACACTTCTAAAAAACTAATTTTTTTATTATAAAGTAAGAAAGGATGGGAATTGAAGAATGAATGAAAAAGTTGAAGCATGCAAGCCTATTTATAGCCTTAAACCAGTCATAGACCATAACTACAGTCAAATTAAATGTTTTCTATGGTCCAATCGACCAAAAATGCATTAAACACACCACAAACCGTCAAAACCTTTGGTAAAACGCCACAGTCCACCTAGTATGAGAGTGTTCAAATTATACAATCTGAATCTGTCTAAATATTTTTGGATTTTATAATCCGAATAACACCAAACTGTGTTTAAGTTTCATTTTTGGTAGGTTTTCATGGCAAATGACATAGGAAAAAAGTTAAAAAAATGTACAAATATAATTAAACAACTTAAAACAATATAATACCTATGTGTTTAAATGAACATCTTTAGCGTAAAGTTCAGCGGAGAGATATTTGACAGCATGATGAAGATCTATATTTTCCATATATGTGTGTGTGTGTTTAAATGAAAATCTTTGATAATGTTAGTATTATATAATACGAAACAAGTTAGAGTTTTGGACGCCAAGAGTAACTCATGAAGCACGTTTTTTAAAGGGTTTAACCAACTTTAATGGCAGGGAAAACCCTTTGAACGTGTCTTTTGACCCTTAATTAAGAGTCGTTATACTCTATGCAACACAATTCTCACAAATTTCACCTATAAATATCTTTCAAACCTTCACCATTTCTTACACCATCATCTCATCTAACACTCTCTCATACTCTTCCTTCTACAACAATGTGTTTTCATCGCTGACCTTTCATAAAAAAAGGCTATTGTGGAAATTCAAGGATTTTGTGAACGGGCAATGGGGATGGTGATACAATGCAAAGAAGTGTGGTTTGTATGGGTATCATGTTCGTTTGTTTGGGTGCAAGGTTGACAATCAAGGTCTCTTTCGCCTTAGAAAGAAAACAAACCTTACCCCAGCCCTCACCCCCACCCCACCATCTTTTTCTCCTTCTCCCATCCATCATGCTTTCCTCTCCATCAGATTGCACCACTGGTTTAGCTTTAAGTTTTTAATAGATTAACATTAGGTTTGAATATTTTATGTAATAAGCTTAAAAAGCTTTAAGCTCAAGCTTTATTTTGTTGTAAATGTATTGATATATTAACAAAACGAGATTTTATTTGTATCATTTTGTCCTTTTAATTTTTGTTTACATTTGCATTTATTTTATATTTTTGGCATTTGTATTTATGTCATCGAAATATTATAAAACACGATCTCTTTCAAAATCCGGGCAAAGCTAATTTCAGATTATATAATCCGAAAAAATGAACAATTTATTTCGAATTACATAATTCGAACCAAGGATAATTTTGAGGAAAAATAATAGAACGCGTGGAAAACTGATAGAGTGGAAAAAGTAATAGTCTATAATATAAATAGGTTTGCTTGTCCTATCCAACAAAAAAACATTACGAATAAATATTGGGGTTATAGTTCAATGAACTAGTGCATTTCTATCTGTGTTAAATACCAACCTTCTCCAAATCATGTCCATGATTTGCTTAGGGAGTGTTTACCACCAGATTCAAAAAGCTCAGAGGTTTGGATAGGAAAAAAAAACCAAGTAACCTCATCATATTCTAATTTCACCTTTTAGTTTTTAATTAAGGAATTTGTTGAACATGAAAAAGGAAATAAAAGAAAATGAATTTCTAACTTCGATGAGTGAAAATTCACTAGTTTTGTGGGATTTCAACTTACCCGTTTCTATCTTAACAGAAAAATAATGGGGTTAAGAGAGAAGGGAAGTATTTATCTATTGATGAAAACTTAAAGGAGGTTATTATCTATTTTAAAACTAGAATGGGTGTTTGCATCATTTGAAAATAACTCAGAGGAGGTGAATATAGAGTAATTAGCCAACTTCGTCCTTGATTTTTCAAAAACCAGCCAAATTCGTCCTCAAATTTTGTGAAATGTCTAATTCATCCCCGAATTTACAAAATGTCACTCAAATCGGTCACACCGTTAAGTTGGCCTGTTAACGGATGATACATGTATTGTTAACCTCTTACAAGGCTTACCACGTCAGATGCCACGCAAGCAGAGACTAATTTGGCCGAAAATGATGAAATTACCAAGGACCAAATTGATTGATTTACAGAAAATTGCAAATTCTCCAACGTCTCTTTTTCCCCAACATCTCTTTCTTCTCAACGTCTCTTTCTTCCCCAAATATATAAATTTAGAACCCTAATTTTATAATTTGTCCCCTAGAGTTCAAAATCCCCAAAATTTCTTCCATTAATTGATGACAAAGTTCTTCCCCGATTCAAAAAACTTAAAAACCTAATTTTTTTTATTGAATTCGAAATCCAAAAATTGTTCAAACTTTGGTGTTCAGAAATGATGGGTGGTGGGCGTATGGGCAAAAACAGCTATAACAGTCGGTCTTCATCTTCAAGTTCTATGTTCAATGTTGATGTGAGAGTGCTTGAATGTTGGTGCCAAAGAATTTTTGTTGTAAGAAAAGCCAACACTATCAATAACCCAGGAAGGCTTTTATATACCTGCCATCTTCCAAAGGTTTGTTTAACAATGGTTATGTGATGTGTGAATGGTTTATTTAAATTGCAATGATTTTGAATTTTCTTTGTATAGGATGATGATAAAATTGTCAATGAATGAATTCAACCCTTATGTCAAAATCTTTCCATCAAATTGGTCCTTCTATTGTTTGTCTATGCATCAAATCGATCCCTAAATTAGTGAAAAATACCATCAAATAAGTCCTTGAGTTATCACAACATATATCAATGTGATCTTTGGTGCATATATTTGCTGAACAAAGTAAAAAGTAAAAAGACAGACACTTTGATTGTTGAAAATACCATCATAAGGCATACATTTGATGTTCAAAAGTCATTACATAGCCAAAAAAAACATTACATAGTCATCAAGTCATAAGTCTTACATTTGATGTTCATAAGTCATTACATAGCCAAAAAGCATAATTTAAACAAGTCTAAAAGCATAATTTAAACAAGCATCACTACTTTGGAAATCCTGGGGTTGGGATAAACTCTGTGTATTGGGGTTAAGTAGAAGTGGATGGCCCGTAACTTGGATATGAAATTCTAATAACTCTTGGAGCAGTTGAATTTTGTAGAGCATGACCCCTCACTAGTGTTTGTTTATACCTGTCATTTGAAGTCACTGGTCCTCTCATGTCATGTCTCCTTGTACTCATTCCCTTCAATAAAATCGATCAAATCAGTCCCTAGATTTTTAAAATTTTCAATCAAATCGGTCCCTAAATTATTATAGTTATTGTCAAATCAATCCTTAAACGAGGGGTAAAAGAGAAAAAATGACAACTGAAAAGTAAAAACTGCAATTTTTACCATTTCCATCAAATTGGTCCTTATACATGTGGCTTCCTTGTTGGCACGTGTATAGGACAACACAACATGCAAGAGGACACATCATCATCAGTAACGGAGTTTTTGGACGGAGGGACCATTTTGATGGACGTATGTGAAATTCATGGATGAATTAGATATTTCGTAAAACTTGGGGACGAATTTGACTGATTTTTAAAAATTCAAGGACGAAGTTAGGTAATTACTCGGTGAATGTAATTTCTCCTTAAAAATAACATTAGTTTATTCTACGAGTCTATCTCTTAAAATGGAAGTGTCTATTAAATGAACAAAATCTTGAATGGTGATTATAGCCTCAAAAATAAAGGTTTAGTATAAAATTGCAATAAATGCAATAATTGTTTACCAAAATGTTCGAGTTTAAAAATGGAGGACTATTTATGCATGTTTTATAAAAAAGATACCAAAGGGACAATTAAGCCAATCTTTTCATTATTCAAAATACTCAATTTAAAACGTCTAATCTTGATCAAACGATAACGATGTCTAAGCTACGTGAATGTGGAAAAATCCGGAGTTCAATGAATTTGAATTCTTCCATAGTTGTTGCTCCATTGTGACGCTATGAGGGTACACTATCTTTTTAATTATATGGCAATGCTTATCAAATCCGTAAACACCTTTTTTGATAAAGTATACCAGCTTTTTCGTTCTTGCACTAGTGTTACACTCAAAGCCTTGTCAATTACCGTTAAATACGCTAACATCACCTTACATAGAGTTGGGTGGATGCGTAAGGTTATGTAATGTAGGGGAGCTAAGAAACTCTAACTCGTGAAACTTTGCCTCTTATTAGTCGATGTATACGTACTAATGATAATTTCATCACCTAACATTCACACCTTGTTAACATTCTCAAGGATTTAGTAAAGCACCGTCAAAAAAGGGTTGAGTAAGCAAACTAGGTAAAACTATTATATCATGGACAATTTTTTGCATCAATCTCCTTTTTTTTATTATAACTTTGGTTCGCTGTTTTTATTATTCTAATTCTAATACTACAATTCCCTGAAAAAATCTAATACTATAAGACACCTCTTTTTTTTGTCATCGTGAATTTAACTCAGTTGGTAAAAACAATGCATATTATATGCAAAGTCCGGGGTTTAAACCTCGGCCACCACCTTGTTTTTTTGCATACCTGAACATAGGTTTCATTTACTAGTAACCGAAATCTAAGCAGAGTATAGAATAAATGCAAGTATCGACGAAATTTGATAAATGCATCTCCTTTCTTGGGAAACAGAACGACCACAGATTTAAACGACTACAAATTTGTATTAGGGAGATGCTAATGAAATGGTAAGTTTTTAAGATAAAACATGTATATACAGTGTGTTGAAATTTAAAGTATTTGATTTTTAAAAAAATAGTTTCTTAGTTTAGAATCTTTAAAGAGTGTTTAAGGAACAGAACTATTACAAAACTAAGGTTTAATCTTGGAGTATATATAGTAGAATACAAATACTACATAAAACTTTTGTCATAAAAATACTCCTCCGCTCCACCTCTTTTGTCATAAAAAATATGACTCTCCTCACCTCCACCATCTATGCCTCTGGTTTTTCATAAGCAGAAAATAAATAGTTGAATTGTGCAAGTATCACATATTAGACAACCCAAAGCAACTATATATCATCATCTCCAACACCACAAAATAAAAAATGCGCACAACATTTTGTGACAACAGTCCCAACAAGCTGGAATGGAAATAATATGACATTTTCAACCTTATGTAAAATAATTATGATTTTCAATTTTAATTTAACTCAATCTTAGATTCAAAAGTATTGTTTGTTTTATCTACTCATGCATCAACGTAACTTTATCTATTTATATGTTATATATTACATATTTATTATTAAACCGAAAATATCTTTATTATTTTAATTTAGCACAAATTCAAATTAAGTGTAACTAAACTTGTAGTATTCTATAAACATTGTCTCAAATTCAAGCCTATGAATTTAAAAATGTGAGATGAGACTCTATTAAATATGGTTAAAATTTGAGTCAGAAATTAGTTACTGAGAAAGTTAGTAACATGATTATTAAAAAATAAAGTTGAATTGTGTGAGCCTCACGTCTACCCTAATAAATTATACTGATCCTAGGAGGTGGCATCACTCTCATAAAGGTATGAGTGAAAATGTCAGGTGAGAGCTTTATTCACCATAACCAAACGGTTCGTTGCATTGAATATTAATATTTGAAAGATCACCTAATAAAGCAAACCTAACAAATATAGATATCAATCCAAATAAACCGGTCCTTCTCAAGTTAAACCCAATGGAGTAAGTTCGAAAACAATGCACAACCCTCCACCCATTTTATATACCTCATCGGTTACATAAAGATTCTTATGTTACTTAATGGACCAGTCATCAATTATTTAACATTGCGTTAGGACTTGTAAATAAATAACATCATATGTTTTTATTTTCAAAAGTTTCCAATAGAATATGTGGAGCGTCATTGTTACTCATTTGAATAATTTCTCAAAAATCATTTGAATGGAAAATAAGTTCAACTATATCCCATATATATGCATGATGCAACTACATGAAATGAAATGCTAAAATATCTTGTTGTAGCAATGCACGTGTAATGTGTTCCAAACAATTGTACTACTAGCTGTGTGAATGTTCAATTTTCAAAATGAATTTGAATGTTGTGTCCTTTTGCTAAACTTTGTGAAAAAGAAAAGTCGATGTTGTGAATAATACCTTCTTGTGTTTGGTAGCATCGATTACATTGTCGTGTGAGTTCAGTTTTTTAATGTGTTATTTTGCTATGTACTATAGTTTTCTCTCCATGCCCGCCAATAATTAAAAACTTACTACATATCTAACATTTTTCTTTTATAATCTCCACATACATTATATAACCTAAAAAACTATTTGGAGGAATATTAATTATTAAAAATTACGGAGATTCCAATTTGCAATCCTCTGATTTGTTTGGTAGAGAATGTCCTTTGTGTTGAAAGGAAAAAGCCAAAGTGAAAACAACAGTCAATAGTATGAAGAAAAAACACGAGAGACATGCTTGACACCTATGAATATGGTGGTACCCATGAATACATGTCAGTCCAAAATCTAGTGTTGCATAAAGTTCAAACCAAGTTTAGGATTATCAAGTTTGTGGACCGTTCGATTTCAATCACATCATCTATTTTATGAAGCTTCCAAATGCTTCGATTTCCCAAAGTACTTTACTTTTGCTTCCATCTTAAGACACAACAAAGAAGCCGTTTAGTTTAACAACACTTCTCTTTGTGTTGTTTTGTTCATGATATTCATGCCTTTCAACGACCCACTCCCAAAACAAAGCATAAACAGTTTCATTTTTTTGAATTGAAATTGAAAACCACTAACACCCACCATCACCTCATTTATATTTGAAACGTAAACAATTTCCAAATTCAAAAAACTTTATAACAAAAAGAAAGGAATAATAAAAAGGACTTGCATAAGCATAAGCATAATGCATATATGAAATTAAAGTCTCCTAAACAGTTACAAAAGCCTAATTAACCTAACCTACCGCACTCAATACAAGGAAGAAAAAAATGTGTACACTAACTCGGGTCCTGTTGAACCGGGTCTAAAATCTGCACTACCATTTCTATCTAATTTTTTTCTTAAACCTCTTTTGTCCTTCATAAAATTAATTAATTAAATAATAATTAATCAAAAACTAGGAACAACCGGAGAACGGGACAAACCGGTTTCAACTTCAATTTCAACACCACCAACAACCTCTTTCTTCCGCCGCATTTCAAGAACTTTCCGGTGGTGGTTTGAGTGCAATTCACTTGAAAATGTAGGGCTACAAGCGGGTCGATATTCGGGTAATAACCGACCCGATTTGAAACGGACCCCACATGCATTGCAAAGTGTTTTTGCTCCAAGGGGTCCACTTCTCCACTGAGGAGTCTTTGTTACACCACAATGACTGCACCGTCGAGGTGGCGCCGCCATAACCACCGCACCACCCTGACCCGACCCGTTAGAAGAAGGTATTTTCTTCGGTTTCTTTACCTTAACCGAGTCAAAACTTTGAAGCATGTTGGTGTAAATCAGCAAGGGACTGGTTGGAGATGAAGAGGTTGAAGATGAAGTTGTGGTGGTGGTTGAGCTTGAAGAAGAATCGGTTGACCCGAATGGCCAAACCCTAACACCGGTTCTGGCTCTTTTGCTTCTAGCTTTGGTCTGAACCGGTGTTTTGAAAGTAGTAAAAACCGGGTTTTCTTGTTTCGGCTTGGGTTCTTCAAACACAACAAGGCTTTTAGGGTTTTTCTCCGTTGTTGTTGCTAAAGCCATTCCAGAGAAGGAATCAGAATCTTCAACGAAATGTGAAAGCCATTCCAAATCCGCTACATCATCACTCTGTACAATAAAAATTGAAACTTTATTCAAAACCCAACAAAAAAAAAACATTTTTTTTTACAAGAACAACATAAAAAAACATAATTTAGATTTTTTTAAGGTTTGTGTATATTGTCTGAAATAAATAAAAAACGAATTTTTTGTTACCGGAACATTGAGTTCGTTGGTGGGTAGAGAAGGATAATCTTCTTTGAGAGAGAAAGTGGTGTTAGGGTTTGAAGTTTCATGGTTTTGTTTGAGGGAGAGACAAGGAGAGTGTTCTTGTTGTTCATCTTGTTCTTGTTGTTGTTCTTCAACGTGAGAGAAGTCAAGGAGGTCGTCAACGAAAAAATCATCAGAAGTTGTTCCATTTTGTGCATTGAGTACTGAAATTTCATCAACAAATGTTTGAGGAGTTATGTCTTTCCTTAAACTGGTTTTCAACGCTGTTTCAACGCACTCCATTTCCGTTTTTGAAGCCTAACAAAACAAAACAAAAACAAGTATAAATGTTAACAAAAATAGAAACTTTGTTAAGAAAATTAAATAATTCATGTGTGAATGAATAGTAATAATACCTGTGAGTGAGGATGAGGAAGATGAGAAAAGAGAGAAAGTTTTTGTGGTTGAGAGAGGAATGGTGGAAGAAGAATGCAAAGGATGAAATTGAAAGAGAAGAGGATAGGAAGTTTGGTAAAGCATTGAATGAAGGGTGAAAGCGTCCAAGGATTTATTATTACTATAAAGTGCCCGTTTCTTTCTCTCTCTTCCCACTCCTAATTTACCTTTTCATTTCTTTCTCTATCCCTAAGGTTTATTTATTTACTCCTATGTGTTACATTTCAAATACGTTTATGGTTTTCATACATAACGGTAGATGGTACAATAAAATAGTGAAATTTCGAGTGAGGATTCCTTATTATGTATTGTAGGAACAGGACGATTGTGTACAATTTTGAAACTGTTTGATTTTTTTTATGAAACAAGTTAGTGTGGTCTCTGTTTATGTCTCACTCATTGTATGTGTTATCTTTTCTCACTGGTAAAACCAAAATTCGTAATACCTAGGAAACTACGATCTTTTTTAATTATTCTGTTTTTAACTTTTTCTTTTCCTCTTTGGGAGAGAAAGGATTTAATTTAGGACAAATCTTTCACCAAATTACCCTGTGTGTATGTCTTGTTGCCCACTGTGCTGTTCGCCGCTCATTTTGGATTTGCTTGTACACATAACTTCTATCCTTTACTTTTCCCGCTCTCGCTTTTCTAAGCAGTCAATCCACTGTGCAAAAAGAAAATTTGTTATCCGACCAAGTGAGTCAATAGACATTTTCATCTTTAAAGTTGTATACATTGATCTATTTTCATCTTTTAATTTTTCAAAATAGTTAATAGATTCTAAATTTTATAAATGTCAATCAATTTAGTTCATCTGTCAAGTCAGTGTTAACGTGTCACCGTAAACGTTGATGTAGAGTTTCAAGTCAACTTCCATGTGTACAAGGGCGAATTTGATCGAATTTTTTTTAGACTTAAAAAAAAATAAAATGAAAGTCAATACAAATTGTTATACTGTCAAATCGATCCCTGAATTATTCATTAGAAGTCAAGTTGATCTATGAATTATGTCAAAGACTATCAAATCGATCCCTCTATTATTTATCTTATCTATCAATTTGATCCTTGATATTGTCAAATAAATGCTAAAAACTAAAATAATATGAAGAATGTGTTTGTCAAATAGATACTAAAACCTACAAGAATGTGTTTAACTGTTATTTTAATAATATAATGAACAAATGCTTATGTAGATAAAGGAGTCATCGAAAGCCCAAAAATACTATAAACGACAAGGAAAGTTGCTTTTCTGACATCCAAAGTCTCCTAAAAACACAAGTAAAATACTTAAATGCCCCTAGCGGTAGTTAACTACCGCTGAGGACCTAGCTGCAGTTAACTACCGATGGTCTCAGCGGTAGTTAACTACTGCTGAATTCATGCCTATACATTTGCCAGTACCATTCCTTTTCACTGCATTTTTTTTTTTGGCAAAATTGTTGCTTTTTTATTTCTTCAAAAAACGATTCTTTGTTACAACTTACAAGACCTTATTCGTCATTAAGCTGGATAAAATTATGGAATGTGAAGAAATAAAAAAATTGGTGGCAGAGTTTACAACTTGTTGGGTTTTCTGTTGCAATGTTTGAATTGAAGATTATGGGATATGAAAGGAATGTGTTAGTTTCAATTGTATTTTGTTTTGTTGAGTATGAGGTTGTTGCAGATGAGATAAATATGGAGAAAGATTTAGAGTGAATAAAAAAATCAGTTTTGGGGGAAAATCTAAAACCTGATTTTGCATTTTGAATATGCACCAAAGAATCCATTTTTAATGTCCAAACAAAAATCTGTAAAACGGCTCATTAAGAGAAAAATAAGTAATTATATGAACAAGCTACATGTAATTGGATTGTAGAGGTGTGGCTGCCACGGTTAACAAGAAGAAGGTTGTGTGACTTCTCAGTGACAGGGGATAAGGAATACGCATAAATTGAAGGCATGAATTGAACGGTAGTTAACTACCGTTGGTTCCAGCGGCAGTTAACTGATGCCGCTCTAATGTAATTTACTTGTGTCATTGTGATCTTTTGTATGTCAAAAAAGCAATTTTCAACAAGAAGTTATATTACTCTTACAAGAGAGCATTCTCTTCATGTCCCGTTTGAAAATCAGTCTTTAATATTTTTAAAGGTGTTGAATGTTGATTCTCCTACTTAGTTTATGACAAACCAACAAAACCATTGTACTTCTAAGTCTATATGAATGAATAAACTCTAAGCACACATCAACATATCGGTCGCAACTGTCAAAAGAATATACCTATTTGTGCTGGCATGTCAACCGGTAAAATCTGACATTGATTGCCACAATGTGTGCTTTCTATGTTGAGGATTAGTCTCCCTAAAGAAAAGAGGGTGTCTTGCAACCTGCAATGCACAAAATATCATCGATAAATCATTGAACATCGGAAAATTACCCGTTCATAATTGCACGCGTGTTTCACATGTTGAAGAACCATGGAAGTATTTTATAGGCAAAATAACATTTTACCATTAAGTCACAACTCTTCTTTTTTATTTCAAAGTGTAAATTATTGGTATTTGCACTAACCATAGAATCAATTTTAACTTCTCAACTTGTTCAAAAAAATTTCAACTTCTCAAATAATTAATCAATAAGTTTAACTGCTATATATTAGGAGGTGTTGAAACTATAAAAATATGAGATTTTAGGATAGTTTTTCCATTATTCATACTCAGCGCCGTTTCTGAGATTTTGATGGCCTAGGACGAATCTATAATTTGGGTCATAACCTAACTAACAAATATATATAAACATCAAGAGAATTGCTTTTCTCCCATTTAGAATTATCCATTCCCATAAAAAATCTGAACATGAGGTAACTCACGAAGGTGTATTTTCCACGTGAGTTAGGCATTTTTCAGCGTGAGTTAACTCAAGTAGCACGAGAATGAGCAAAAAAAAAGGGAGAAGAGCAATTCTCAAACATCATACTTGATACAAAAAAAAACTAACCAATTTCTTTTAGGGACTAATAGACCCCTAAAAAAAATTGGAGGCCCAAATTTCTTACTTATTTTTTTAGGCCTAGGGCGGTTGCCCTCTTCGCCCCGCCTCAGATAAGACCATGTTCACACTTTACCTTTATCAGCTAAACTCTTTTTAAATATAAATTTAAATTAAAGCCTACATCATAACTACAAGGAATTTGAAAATTAACTATCTATTTTAGTTGATTTTTTTTCTTTCAAATTTTAAAATAATTAAATTTAATTTGAAAGTCAAATTTAAATAATTTTAAATAATATAGATAGTAAACAATTAATTAAATGAACATATATACACACAATGAAATACAATAGAAACAGAGTGAACAAACGGACACGAAAGTCTACGTTAAAAAAGATATCTTAACTTGAATATGTTATGAGTTTTCGCTATAACAACACTTTTCATTTTAATCTTTGCAATCTTTTTCTTGGGTTTTTGTACCTACAGTTTAAAAAAGAAACTAATTCATGTCACAGTCATCATAAAAATGGAAAGGATAGGTAACAATGTGCAAGTGACTCAGTTATTCTATGCAACATGGCATAGTAAAAAGGTTTTATAAAAAATTAGTTCAATTATATAATTTATTTTGGAAAAAACCCAAAATGTAGAATGTCTTCCAACAAAACAAGTAAAACCCTTTCATCATCTCCGTTTAGAAATTCTCATATGTGTAACACTCGAGTTTCATTTCGAGTTTCATTTTAGCAAATCCTCTAACTTATGCATCATGGTCTACGTCGTTTGTATCTTTTAAGACTACATAGTCAACATAATCAAGAAAGGGAATTTAAACATACTAACTCTTTATTTTTCTTTTCTTTTGGTCATCTTACCCTTTTCCCATCTTTTAGGACTATTATGATACTATCTAATCGGTTCCTACTCTCCTTTATTGTATAGACAAGAAATTCACTTCATCGTTATGCCCCTAAAATTCTCACACGTTCAATTTTTGGCTCCAAAAGCCCTTTTCTTCCAAAACCCCAAATTCTGAGATCCCTGAAATTGTTTTCTCAAAGTCTGAATCCTCCAAAATTCTGAAATTTCCCATTTATCTCAAGTACTCATAATTCGGAATTTTCAAATTCATAACATATTTATCAAATTCCTCAAGGACAAGTACAAACTCATAACATATTTTTATGTTTTTATTCGAGTGGCATGCTTCCTTTTGCTCAAATCCTATGCTTGATGTGGTTAGTGTTGCGTGCCAGGTTCAGATTTTTTTTTTTTTTTAAAGTTATGTAGGGCAATATTAAATTTTTTGTCTAGGGTGATCGATCATGAAAGAGTTGGGGTAAGGTCGACAATAGAGGTGGTATTGTGAAGGGAGATGGTGAAGAGAAGCAGATGTGTAAAATTAGGTGGGAAAGGTGATGCAGAGTGATTGCCTAACCCCTCTTTATTGTTTTGGTTACTAACTATTATTACTGCTATTAATAATAATTTAATTGTAAATCAATTTTACAGAAAAAAAATACACCTTGAAACACAACATGTCGTTGAAAATATTACACTTTAAACATTTAACAAAATTATAGTGTCATCATAATATTGTGAAACTCCCATTGAATTTTTTTTTGTTGCACAAGGCTAAAACAAAAACAAGAAAAAGAACAGAAAGAGAGCTACTCTCTCGAAAAGAAAATTCCAGCCGCATCAGAAGAGGCACCAAGCTTGGCAAAAAAAAATTCACATTGATTTTCTTCCCTAAGGGTGTGATTAACCACAACATTTCCATGTTCCAATAACTCTTTATGTCTTGGATTAAAACAGCATAAGCATGAAACCTCATTGAGGATGTTGATACAATGTAAAGAATCAGAATATCAAACAAAATCAATAATACTCATTTCTTTGGCCAACAAGAGATCCTTATAGATGGCATAGAGCTCAGCATACAAGATATCAGATGAATTTTGAATGTATCCAGAAAAACCTGACAAGAAAAAACCTGCATAATTTTTTAAAATTCCTCCATAATCTGCTCTCATTCGAGATCCAAAGCAACTTCCATCAACATTAAGGATGACACAAGAATGATTATTGTTGTTCCATTTGGTGAATTGGCCTTCATCAGTAGTACTAGAGATCCTCGCATTGAATTTAAACATGCATAAAACTAATACTTTTTTGGTGATTTAAATAATAAATAATGTATTAAAAGAATGTCAAAATTATGGAGATTTAAATTTTCTAACTAAGGGTGGCAAAAATACTCATGCCCATGGGTATCTGTTGGTAAAATCCGTTACGGGCACGGGGCGGGTAGCTAAACGGGTGTTCATGTGTATAATAAACGGGTATTTGACTACTCATTATTATATGGATAGAGACACAAATTTGATTGTATCCATACTTACGGGTATCCATACCCGATAATAAATTAAGTAAATTACAAAAATATCCTTAAATATATTATCTTATTACTTAAAGTTGTTACTTTATTGAAAAAAAATTTACCGTCCACCTAAGATTCCTCATAAATAACCTATTTTTATTTTTTTTAATTCATCTTATTAAGTTCACCGTTTCCACTTCATTCACACCATAAAACATATCCTATGGATTATGTAAGAATCATGAATTTTCTACGGATTATGTATGTTTTATGAAATTTTGAATGGATTATATATGGATGTTTAAAAGCTGAATTTTTTTGGTAATTAAAAAAAGTTATTATTTGTACAAAAAAATCAAAAATTCATGGATACCCATGAATACCCATAGATACCTCAATATTCACGGGTACTCGTGTAGTGAATATCCACGAGGGTACATGATGGACACGGATATCATATTTATCCAACGGAACGGGGACGAGTATCATATTATCCGTATCCATGGGTATCTATTGACATCCCTATTTCTAACGGAAAATATTTGAGAAGCCATTGTTTAAAGAGATTAAAAGTGAAAAACGATATATTTAAATAAAGAAATAAAAAAACTCATTTACCCATTTTTTTCAAAATATCCAAATAGTTTAAATTTTTTGTAAATTACGTTTGGGAAACAAAACTAATTTTAACTTTCAACGTTAAACGTGTGTTTGGAAACTTTGCAAATCATTGTGAAACCACACCCATTTTGCTTTAGAACGAGAGAATGCCTTCCCAAACTCATATTCAAACATGCTATAAATAAATAAAAAAACACATTAATTTGAATTTGTTTTCTCTTAAATGGATAAAAAAAAACTTAAAGAAATAACGTGGAAATCTAGATCTTTGAAATATAAATGGAGAATAGCATTGAAATTTGGAAAAAGGGAGAAAATTTATTTAAGGGTTGAGATGTAAAAATTTAGAAAAACACCAGATTTTTTTTTTGAGAGATGCATTCCCCATTTATATGATAGGTTAAAAGTGCTTGGTTTTAAATTAGACGTGCTTACCAAATCCAACACTTATCCTTCTATCTAGAGGTAATAATTTTTTTCTTCACGAAATGTGGCTCCTTGCTTGAATTAATAAAGTTTGGATTTTTTTTAATAAAATAAAGTTTGGATTTTGTTAGCAAATGTCCTCGGAAACACCCGGTTAACATTTTTTATAAAGTTTTAAGGTTGCGAAATTTGAACTAATAATTGACCTCAAAATGATATGATATGATCTATTATGATAAACCCACTAGAAAATGATATGATATGATCGATTATGATAAACCCACTAGAAAGTTTTTTTTTTGACAAAAAAAACCACTAGAAAGTTATTTATGCAATGGCTGTATTTTTTTATATTAAACTCCTCAAAAAAATAATTTTTGTTTTTAAAAGAACTCAACGTGGGAATATAGAATTGACTTAATATTTATTTTATAAATTTTAAATTACAAACAAAGTAGTTTATGTGGTAATCTCATGAGTTTTTATTGGATGTTCGTATAAAATTATTTTATACCAACAGTTCATTTATATTTTTTGAAGGAACAATTCATTTTTATTAAACTCTTGGAAGAGCAAATGATATAAACATCAAATAAAAATTCAACGTCCTCGTGAGCTTAACTCAGTTGATAGGGACAATGCATAAAATATGTAAGGCTGTGGTTCAAACCCCGGCCACCACAGAAAAATATAGAAATTCAACATTTTATAATTTTTTAAATAGCGAATCAAAGTGTGCTTTCATGCGACAAAATTACTGTGAATTCTATTAGATGTCGTTATAAAATTATTTTATACTGATTTTATATTCCCAACTCTTTTTCGATACTGCATCAAAAAACCTCTTTTTTGAAATGACTATAATTTTCATCCTCCCGTTCTTGTATGTAAGCACTATTTGCATTTAATAAAAGGGTGTTTAGATATAGCGACGAAGATAGTATTACGTAACTTTCGAGGGCCGAACATTGGGGAGTGCAAGAAGCTCTACCGAACCGGGCCTAAAAAAAAATATAATACCCACCACAACTTAAATTTAAAAATTACTTGTTACTTTTTTTTCTTCGGTATACGTATGAGTTTTTTCTAGACTTTAGTTCCACTTTCTGGACATAAATTTGATGTTATTAAACCACCATCAATTTGAATAATCACTTAATCAGTCAATTTGAAAAAATATTTCATTGAAAGAATCACAACAATTATTTCTTTTTCGCATAAACCATTCGTATTCCCCTTTCCTACGACGTATGAGTGACATTCCAAACGACACCGTTAGGTAAATTTCACCTCTCTTTCACTTAATTTTATTTTGTTTTGTTTCATGCTTAAAAGTTTTTCTGATTCTGATTTTTTAATGAAGTTTAGCTACACAAAAAGAATTGCGTTTTGATTTTACTAGGGCCTATTTTAAAAATAGAACCGATCCTTCTATTTCATAGGAACGGCCCCCGTAACTATCAACTTTCTCTTGTCTCTACGAAGAGAAACTACCACTCCCAAGTAAAATTAATTAAATTAAAGGAAATCGTTATGAGCATTTAGAGCATCCACAATGGAGACACACGTTTTTGGGTTCTTAAATGGGTCTTACGTATACACATCACTCATTTATAATTTTTTAATAGGAATACCTAATAAGCACTCGATCACTCCAATCCAGATCTCACACAAAGTTTTTAAATGGAATTCACTAATCAACTATCAATAACTTTATATCATTATATTTTAATTTTTTAATATTAAAAAAGTGCGGATCCCACTTAAAGTGAGGGTCTTACTTATCCGGGTCTTATAAAATTCTGAAAAAGATTCTTCCCATTGAGAATATCTAATATGTACCGGGTCTTAAATAACTGAGACCCGTTCAATTTCCAATGAAGATGGTCTTAGAATGCATCGATCAGTCTGACTCCATATACTACTGTGTACGTATGGATTCCACTTGTGTACCATTGAGGTACCAATGGTATATACCGTTGGCCAATTAGAGTGTGCCACCTATCAATATTACTTTATAAATGTTTTATTTGATATATTTTTTTAAAGGGTGTGCCACGTGGAACATTCTAATTGGACAATCGTATATACCATTATGGTACACAAGTGCTATCCGTGTACGTATCCTTTCACGTCAGGATTATATGATAGTAATTTATTTTTTTGAGGGATATGATAGTAATTTAATATTTTAACTTTGGCCTTTTTTTTATATTTGCACAGCAGGACATGGTAAAATAAATAATATGATTTCAATACCGTGAATACCCCTGATCATGATAAAACAGATTCTAGCTATGTTTAGATTTGGGACAATGGACATGGCATGCCTTAGAAGCAAAGAGAGTAAAAGTGATTCTAGGCAATGACACCGGATCAGCTTTTGTCCCTCAGTAACCAAACTGACATTATTCCCCAACCACACCCCCTTCCTAAATTATTCTTTACTAGTTTTTAACCACTGTAATTACTAAATATTCATTGCTTTCACCATTTTTGAATTATTATTATATATCCAAAATTAGGTTTACACATAGTATACGCACAATGCTTCAAAAAATATAGTATACGCACAAATGAAAATGAGATATATCCATTTTAAGTGCGAATCATATCTCTTTCGCATGCTTGTACCAAAAAGCAAAATATTTGACATGATATATATGGAAATGCTGATAAGTGTTTTGGTGGCACCGGTTTTAATGGTACGAGCGTCCTGATTAAGAAATCAAATATAAGTAAAGGTGAAAATAGGTTTCCGTAACAAAAGTCTACAACTACGGAAGTCAATGGGTACTCATGGGTACAAAAAGTATGATACTCGTTCTGCTTCGTTGGATAAATATGATACCCGTGCGTACCCTTATGGGTACCTACTATACGGGTACCCGTGAGTATTGAGGTATCGATAGATTTTTGAATTTATTTATTTTTTGTACAAATAATAACTATTTTTTAATTACCAAAAAACTTCAACTTTTAAACATCAAACATAATCCATTCAAAATTTAATAAATCATACATAATCCATAGAAAATTCATGATTCTTGCATAATCCATAGGATATGTTTTATGACGAGAATGAAGTTAAAACACTGAACATAATAAGATGAATTAAAAATAAAAATAGGTTGTCAATGAGGAATCTTAGGTGGGCGGTAAAATTTTCTTCAATAAGGTAACAACTTTAGGTAATAAGATAAGATATATAAGGATATTTTAATAATTTACTTAATTTATTATCGGGTATGGGTACCCGTAGATATGAGTACAATCAAATCCGTGTCTGTATCCATATAATAATGGATAGTCCAATACCCATTTATTATACCCGTGGATACCCGTTTAGCTACCCGTCCCGTGCACGTGACGGATTTTACCCACGGGTACCCGTGGGCATGGGTATTTTTGCCACCTTGACTACAACCTAGCACTACAAGAATTTTGGTTATTATTGGCAGAAATAATCCCTCAGTAATACACATTATTGACAGATTTGTGACAAAAAAAATCCATCAGCAATACTGGCCTCAGTAATGTAGTGGGTGAATGATAAGCATTACTGAGTGATTTTTCCATCAGTAATTACTGGCGGAAGAATCTGCAAGTAAGTACTGACAGAAAAATCCGTCAAAACCGTAAATCAAGAAATTCAACCAAAAATATTGACGGATAAGGCGAACTATTGACGGATTGTTTGCTTTAATTACTGGTGGATTGTATGCATTACCGACAGATTCTTAAATAACAGTATTACTGGCAGATCTTTTGAATTACTGGTGGATTATTTAATCCGCTATACTATTACTGACGGATTTATATCCCTCGGTAACGCAAAGGCATGTGTGTTTACATTACTGGCGTAATATTCCCCCAGTAATAATTCGTAGGTTCTTTATTGATATTACTGACGGATTTATCCGTGAATAATGTAACTCGTTGAATTATTGAGGGATTTTTCTGTCAGTAACGTTATCGAGGGTTTTTTGGATGTTACTGAAGGTTTATTCTGTCAGTAATTATTGATGGTCTATTCCGTCAGTAATTAGTGAGGGTCTAAAACCCTCAGTAATGCAATTTTGAATTGATTAGTAAATTGAGGAATTCTTGTAGTGTAGTTTAAATCAGATAAACCAAGTTTTATCAAAGATACCATAATAAATTAATTTCCTTTATGGGATATATGCAGTATCTTTTAAAAGAATCAAATAATGGTATCATATATTTTCATATTCCAATGACGACAACTATATCTTTGAAAGAAAAGTTTTAATATCTAGTTGATTATTTGTCAAGCACAATATCCCCAAATAATTAATTTAGTTATGAATAAGTTTGAACAAAACAAAAAAACATTCGAGGTATATTATAAAAAAAATAAATAACTTAGAATTTTTGTTGGTAAAAAAAAAAGCAAAAGTTGATGCTAAGATGACATCATTAGTGGATTAGCATACTTGTTTTGAAGTTCTTCTTTTTCTATTTTTAGTTCAGAAAGTTCCTTGATTAATGACTGACATCTATTAGTTAAGAAATTTGAATCATATAAAAGGCTATCAAGTTTATTTTCAAGATCTTTATATAGAGGATGAGTTTTGTAGACAATTACCTCTTCCTCATCATCTGTTTGAGCCATCAGACTTAAGTTGGCTTCCTCACCTTCATGTGATTCTGTTTCTTCCATGTCATCCCAAGTGATCATAGCTTTCTTCTTGAAGGGTGGCTTCCTTTGTACCTTTTTGATATCAGGACATTCACTCTTGTAGTGTCCAGCTTTGTTGCATCCAAAACAGGTGACCTGACTTTTGCCAGCTTCAGTTTTGGTGTTGCTGTTTGTGTTGGGAAATTTCTTTCTGATTTGATTTCTCCTCATCATCATTCTTTGTATCCTTTTTGAAATTAGTGTTAATTCATCTTTAGCTTCTTCTTCATGAACTTCTTTTAGTTCTTGTGTTTCTTGCACATCATCTTCAGTTACTGATGGGATTTGCTGAGAGACTTTCAAGGCAAGTGACTTTACTGTCCACATGTCATTGTCTTGAGATCTGAGAAAGAGTTCCATCTTGCCTTTCCAGAAGTAGTAGTTTGAGCCATCAAAA
>Ga0315914_1000471_pt1 | contig 50405 bp, 33 predicted proteins | sample MpolenodulesMG_FD_203920 | JGI IMG/M metagenome (GOLD analysis project Ga0315914, IMG submission 203920) | Medicago polymorpha root nodule microbial communities from Los Angeles, California, United States - elongated nodules | ecosystem: Host-associated > Plants > Roots > Nodule | place: USA...
ATATTTATCATTTTCATTTAAATTTAAGTAGCTAGACACATAACTAACTTGTTAATTAAACATTACATTAATCTAGGCAATATTTTTGCATCATTTAAAAAAATCCAATCATGTTGACGACTTAGTGGGATGCAGTCAGCCGCGGATGCAGTGGCGGGGCCATGAATTTTATAGAGGCTGGAATTTTTTTTTTATCGCAAAACGTTACTTCCTTCCTGCAGATAATTGCACATTTCCTGTGGATCCTAAAATCCTAAGGTATTACCTCATCTGAAAACCTAAATCCTTGGCAAAATCTGCAGGAAATGTGTTTCATGCGGAATTTATACAAAAATCCACAGGAAAAGTGAGAAGTTCTAATAACGGATGAGCTTGCTACAAAGAAAGTAGAAGCTGAGCCTGGGCTAGTGCCCAGGCTAGCTGGGGGGTGGCTCCGCCCCTGGGCGGATGTATTCAAGGGCTATGTGGGGCTAAAACCCCACATGCCACTTCCCTATTTTTATTATATATATTGTAAAAAAGGGTAATAATCATTTTGGTTTCTGAGTGTGTAATAAATAATCATAATAGTCTTTCAATGTATTAAAATTTTAAAATAGTCACTGATTTTGTACTTTGTTAGTGATAATAGTCCCTGAAGTGACAATAAGTAAGTATATTGATCATATTATGAAGTATTTTAATGTTAGAGACTATTTTGACTAACGAAGTATACAATCAGATACAATTTAAAATTTTGATACATTGAAGAACTATTTTAGCCTCACATATATCAAATGTCTAAATCCGCCCTAGATACATGTAATTTATAGCATCGCCGTTTAAATCAATATGAGTTCAACAATGTAATAGCTCAAAATTTTATGGTATCAAATGAAAAAATTATTCCAAGTTAATGATTAGACAAGAAGACAAGATGGGAAAAGCTTATGGTACGTACCAACACACCAATATCTAATAATTGGAGAAATGTCTTTGGCATAGCTACGCATTTCTTAATTATTTTACTTTGTTAGAAAAAAGGTTTATGGGCGATCCTATTGATGGTGGTCCATGGTTTTTCTTTTTATTTTGCAAATTTCCTTGTCCACATGTGTCGCTCTTGCATAAGATATAGTTATATTTAACGAAGTCTTTAAAAAGGATTATAACAAATTTCCACGATAGTACACGTAATATTGATGATAAAATTTCGTCATTAACTTATATACTTTAATTAATTAAGAATTTGACATATTAGACCTATCAACAAAACGATTGGATGATTCACAAAAGGGTCACATAATGTTATTCTCACTTAACAATAATTCTCACATAACTCGCTTGGATAATAAATTTTGCCAATTAAAAAAAGGATAAAACTTAGGTACAATTTCTTAGGTGCTTTTTGTATGGTCCTTGACTAAAAATACAACTTTTTTTGGAGATAACAAACTCTGAGAAAATTATGGATTTAAGGAAATCATAGTGAATTTAGTTAAGAACCATACGACAAGTACCTAAGGAATTGTACCTAAGTTTTTTCCTTAAAAAAAATAAAATTCTACAAGTGAAAAATCGTAAACATTGTTGCATGAATATTTTTTAACATTTTAGGTTTACATGTGAGAAAAACGTGTTCATCGTAACATGAATACTTTTTAGTGGTAGATCTCTTTGAAAGAGATCTTGTCTAGCTTTTTAGAAGTCTCCAACCGTACAACTAGATACATATTAGCAACCAATTGTATATTCATTGAAAATGGCTAGATAATATAGAGATTAGTCGTATCAAAATCTGCAAACTTCAGATGCAAGCAATGAATTTTCCCTAAAGATTTTTTATACATCCCTCAATTTTTTTATGGTTCTAATTTCCTTTATGATAATTACCTACACATCCAAGATACTTTAATTCAAATAGAAATTGAAATTCGACACTAAAATTCAAATAGAAATTGATTCCTGGAAGTCCAATATATATATATCCAATGTCAAAATTTGAACATATAAATACCAGAATTTAGTGTATCCACACACCTTACTTCCATCTTCAGTCCAACATGCATCATATCCATCAGCAACCCTTGTTTCAAAGACGACTCTATGTGGTGCGACAGTGTGTATATTCATCCAACAACAGTGTGCTATTAAGTTGTTAATAACATCCACTGCAAGCCTATTTTTATTAGAAACTACAAAGGACATTATTTCACCGCTACAAATCACTAAAATGTCCGTTTTTACCTTTTTTATTTATCGTTTAAGTTTTTACACCTCTATTTTTTACTCCCACTTTCGACATTTCCGGGTTCAAAAACTTTAGGGAAAATTGTGTTAACCTCCCTTAAGATTTGTTGAAATGTAACACACACCCCCTCTATTTGTTAAAAAGGCACTAACCTCCCCTCAACATCAATTATGTTGTGACACCGTTAACATGAAATTAAACAAATAAAAATACAAAAACTTAAATCAAGAGTAAAACCATAGGAGCCATTGGAACCCATAATCCATCTTGAACATTCTGCAAAAACACCCCGTGGCCACGGTATGAAAATGCTAGTGTGTGAGAACTGCAAATCACATAACGCCTTTGTGAGCACTGAGCATGAACTTGAACCTTTTAGACATTTTCCCCAAATACGCAAAGAGGTGTGATATATGTTTGGTATTCAATTACATAGATTTAAATATTTAAATAATAATTTGACTATTACCTTTTCCACCCTATGTGCTTCTCGCGCACCCTTTTTTTTTTTTTACCAAAATACCATTCAGATTATGTAATCCGAATTTGAGTTTTTCCCACCCTAAGATGAAAAAAAAAATGAATTTTTCTCCAATTTAGATTTTATAATCCGAAAACCTCAAAAAATAGGGTGCGCTATTTGATTTTTTCGGATTATAGAATCCGAACACCCCCTAAACATCCTTTTTTTCATGGTGCTGATGTAGCTTACGTAATCCAAACTGCACCAACACCAATTCTGAACATGTTTGTAACATAGATAGTCATTTTAAGGACAATATTAATCTTCCTAACTCTCATCCTTGTGTTTTTGGATCAAGACTTCCTTAGAATGGACTTCTTATGGGACTTCGCCCCTTAAAATCCAAAATTTCATCGTTTAGACCTTTTTTTTCATGGTGCTAATGCAATATTAATCTTTCTGACTCTCATTCTTGTGTTTTTATGATTTTATTTGACAGGTTTTTATCATTTTTTTACTTGGTTTTTTGGTTGTTTTTAAAAGCAAAATTCAAAATTGCTAAAATGAGAGAGAATATTGCTAATTATACATAAGCATAGTTTGGATTATGAAATCCGAACTGCAAGGGGCATTTTTGAAAATTTTACAGGTTGCGTGAGTCTACCATAGGGTGGGAAAAATAACAGTGTCATAATTTTGGATTCATGATGAACCAAGTAGTGGTGTGGACTACATCCTATTGGTATTTGGCCGTTATGCTTCCTGTGATGAAAAATTCTTACAATTTCCTTCATGTTTTGTATTGTGGGATCTAATCTTTTAGGGAAGAAAGGAGGCAAGGTTTCAATACGAGCAAAGCAAAATATGCAAGTGTTGGCTAGACTTTTGATTTCCCTTTCATTTTCTTATTTCATCGTTAACTAACGATGTCATGACAGAATTGGTGTTGAGGGAGGTTAGTGCCTTTTTAATAAATAGAGGGTGTGTGTGTTTCATGTCAACAAACCTTAAGAGAGGTCAATATAATTTTCCCAAAACTTTAGCGCCCCCACATGACATTTTCGGTATGTTAAAAAATTTCCGATTTGTTAAATTTTCAGTAAAACATGAACTAACAATTCTGGTGTGTAATTTAATTTCAGAAAACCTAAATTAACCTTTCCAGTTTTAGTATACCGGAAAAACATTTTGGGTTTGGGATTATGAGATGAGATTTTTTTAAGAAAAGATCTAGACAAAATTAAAGGAAGGAGCTTTCAATAATGGTACATGCTTGAAAAAGTCAGTCACAAACCATGAGAAAAATGCATTATATTAGGCAAAAAAAAATAAGGAAAGTAAGACTTAGACTAAGGCATAGCGGCCTGTGGTCAAAGCCATACGTGTGTTTCCCACCATAAAAGTGCACTCAATTTTATGGATAATTCGAATTTCGATCGAGACATGTGACACTTGGACCGATTCCATCATTTATAGCTACAATGTATATAAAAGTCACCATATAGCAGATAATTTATCATTTGAGGTACAAGAGCTGGTTGTTACTTGTTCGATAAGTAACAGTAAAAAGTAGAGATAGAAAAACAAATACTGCGCATAATCACAATTCCATCACAAACCAAAAGGAAAAGATGGTATTCAATTTACATAGTTGCATTGCAGTTGTTGTGGTCTGATTAGCAGAACTAGTGTTTCCATCCCTTAGAGTGACCATCTTGCATGTATGGCTCTAAAAACCCAATGAACTGAAAAAGAAATTTGTAGGGTTAACACCTTAGAGAATATGTATCAATATTGCGAGTTGAAAATATAGAACTTTTCTGTCCACGCACCTTACTTCCATCTTCTGTCCAACGTGCACCATATCCATCAGCAACCCTTATTTCAAAGACAACTCCATGTGGTGCGACAGTGTGTATATTCATCCAACAACAATGTGCTATTAAGTTGTTAATAACATCAACTGCAAGCCTGTTTTTATTAGAATCTGGAAGGAACATTGAAAAACACAGGATAAGTAAAAAAAAACAATGTGATCAACTTACTGCAGAGGGAGAGACAGTGCCGATGACAGATTATTAGTATACTGGCTGATGTAAACATTTCACTACCATCCTGTTTTCTACAAAATTGGGAATTTAATGACATCAGCAGGTTTGCAAAACACCTTCGTAATGAGTCCGCGATATGTATCTCGCCACAAGTATCACTGCTGTTATATGTTTCTTCTATGAGTGTATTCAAATATTAAAATAAGTACTTTTTTTCATTAGAGAAGGTCAATTCTAAATAAGCTCTTTCAAAAGCAATTACCAAAGTACAATGGAAAACAAGCCGATATGAAGAAAAACCAAGATAACCAATTACCAAAGATGTGTCTACAAGATTCACTTTCAAAAGAGAATACTCACCATTACCAACAAGAGAACCCCAATAACCACTGCTACTTCTACAGGCATGCTTGGCCAATGCCCGAGCTCCATGAGTCAAGGCATTTTCCTGAATATTGATCATAAAGTGTACATTTATCATTTGTCATTAAGTATCAATAAACTTTCTTAGGGTCTCAATTCAATGTGGAATGATACTAGTTCCTAAGGTTCTTCATAAATATAACAGAAATAAATCCAACAAAAAAAGAAAGAGGTAAAAGGGACTTTAAGTCTACAACATTAACTCCAAAAAAACAGAGACATTTTCTTACACTTAGATTGCATGGGATATTAAATGATGCTAACAGAGTTGATCTTGGCGGTGGAAATGCATTAGGAACTGTCCCAGTGGTATGCATTAGACCGAGAAGACCTTGAACACCCTCATAGCTCAATCCCTAGATAAAAGCAGGACAGCACAATAATGAAGAATTATCTTAACTCTGCAGTGAAGTTTTATATGAGAATACTCGAGCATTAGTCCATACGAAGTCAAATGAAACAAGACATGTATCACGTATGTAAGTAAATAAACATTCTGCATATCGCAAACACCAATGTATAATTATTAAGCTATCCTCTTTAGCAAAATCTGGTTTTTAAACCCTCTTTAGCAAAAACCAATGTATAATTATTAAGCTGATTATTGCCGTTTCTGCATGTTTAAGTACATATCATAATCAACAATTAGGAAGATACAAAAATTTGCAAATCAAAGAAAAAATCACACTCATAACCAATCATTTTTAAATCCAACAACTAGTCAACTATGGTTTCATAGAAAAGTGAACCCACAGAAAATAAGCTAGCCAAAGAAGTGTATGGTTGAACCGGGAGTTTTGAAACAGTGATTGCAAGAACGCCATTTGTCTGTTCCATCTCTTCTGTGTAAAACCTCTGATAGATCTTTACACCTATAATGTCATGCAAGTGTTACTACGGAAGCATCATGTAAAATCTAGAATTGACTCGGACATGGACTGAATGACGGTTCTTTCATATTAAAACCCTTTGAATGCAAGAATACAATGTTGGAATAAATAACGATTCATAGCAGGTACGTAGTTTATCTAGGTTATACATGCTATTCCATATCTCTTATCTATAAACAGGACATTCGGTACCTTCTTCAACATTTTCAATTCCTGGAAGAACTTCTCCAAGACTTTCTGTCTCCAACATGTCAAAGAATGAAGGATACCATCTTAATCCCTATATACTGATGAAGTAAGAGACATATCAAAGCCATTACAGACAGTAAAACCAATTATTGATGAAACAAAGCATCACCTGAACTTCAAACACCAAAGACTTATTTAAGAGAATCCAGTGTCCTGATTCAATCCTAGAAACCAAATTAAAAAAAGAAAAGAAGATCAAAACAAGAAAAGTAAACGAGAGAAGTAAAACAACCAACATATATCTCATAGCAAACCAACTGTCGTCTATTAAGAGATAATAAAATCCAATTAAGACCAAAATATGAATTCTCTTATGCACTATGCAGCTTATTTTATAAATTTGAAACATGAACATATAAATATCTCACATGATTAGGCTTCCTATAAAAATGTGGCCTACCGGATAATCAAAACTCTTACAACATCACAATCAAGTTTAAAAAACTTGAGCACCTGCCATGGAGCTACAAGCCCATGAAAATTTTGTTGTTGACATTAAAGGTTTAAGACTTTTAATAAGTAACTCAGCTGTTTGTCAAGTTGGTTCAGAGCGTTTTTAGTTGATTAAAGAATACTAGTTTTATATTTCTTTTACGAGAAGAGGACTCAGAATTGATTCATACACGCACACAATATTGAATTTGGCGGTCTATGATTAACTCCACATAATTGAACAAAAAAATTATGCTACACAAGACAATATGATCTATGGTGTTATCTTAAAATTAAAATTAGTATACCTTTATATACTGAAGGAAATCAAGAGTAGTAAAATAGTTATAAATGTCTAGACATATATTAAAAATAAAAAATAAAAAATAAATTAAACCTGGTGTATTTGCCGGTGGCACACCTCCCCTCAATTGTTTTTAGGCCATCTGCAGGCAATAACATCATATAAGACATTGTAAAATCAACCCAACAACACTAATGCAAATACACATATTTCTGAGCTATGATCATACTCAAAGGGACTGTGGAGTAAAGAATAGTATACCTTTTAGCTGTGTAAAAAAAGGTTCTTGAACATGTAGTTCAAAGGAAACACTCTTCAAAATCTGTTGAAACAAAAAAAAAAAATATAATATATTACATTGAAACCAGCCTAGGTCCTGTTTGGATAAACATCTTAATTTGCAGCTTATAGAATAAGTGCTTATCTATAAGTTATCTCTACAACAAAATATAAAATAAAGTTAAATTTTTTCACATAAGCTATAAGCTGATTTCATAAGCTATCTTGAAGAGCTTATGAAAATAAACTGAAAACAACTTATGAACATGTCATAGGTTATTTTCATAAGTTCTCCCAAAGAGTCTCACAAATCCTTATGTCAGTAGCTAAACTCAAATAAGTCAATCCAAACAGGCCCCTAATCATAGATACATAGTAGCAAACAAATGAAGCAGATCACAAAACATTATACATCCACAATTTCAGAACCCTTCTCCACAATCAATTTGTGCCATTCAATGTGTTTCTGCTGCATAGAAGGTTTCTCAAATTCATTGATCATCATCATGTCTAAATTGAAGCCTGTACTACAAAATGATTCAGAATCCATACACCTTAACAAAGCTGAAGCAACACGCTTATATAAAGGATATGGTGGGACTCCTTCCAAAGAATCTGCAAAATAGAATAATTGTTTCCACTAATCAATTTAGTCCTTATCACTCTCACCAATTTGGTCCATAAACTATTAAAATCCACTAAAAGGTCCATAAATTATACTCTCGTCTCATCCATCAATTTGGTCGTTTAGTTAACTAATTTAGTGACCAAATTGATGATAGAGTGATAGTTATGGACTAAATTGATCATTTATTCAACAATAATGCTTATATATTGTAATTGATTCTATAACAATCCAACACCCCACAAAAAAAAAAAAATCAGAAGTAGTGTTGAATGAAAAATAGTACCATGTGAGTGTGAAGAAGAGGATGGATCATGTTTGAGGAGAGTGGAGCAGAATTGGGTTGAGAGATTGAGAAGGTGAGATTGAGAATTGAGAGTGAAGCTGAGAAGCTCTTCTAAACAGTCACTCAGCTTCACCAATGGAGAAGAACACCCATGATCATCACCATTTTTGTTTTCCATTTCCACTCAACTTAAATGTTGCAACTCACAAACCTACCTAAGACCATATGTTTTTTTTTATTTTTTTTTAGACAGTGTATCTTTGCACGTAACCGTGAAACTAACTAATCCGTCAAACTCTTTGACATTCAATTGGACGACAAACTCTTCTCAAAAGTTTTAATGCGGTAATATTCTCAAACTCACAAGTTCGAAACCTGAAACTGAGCTACTTGCCTCATCTCATATCTCACATCTACAGGCTCTTAGGTACCTATGAACATATTTTTCCACGTTAGCTTGCATTTTGATATTTCAATTTTTTTTTATTTACATCCAAATAAGTTTTTTATTTTATAAATTAAATAAATCTAGTTAAATGTCAAAATTTTAACCGAAATTCTTATGATCTTAATTTTATCAAAATATACGAGAATATATTATGAGCTTTAACAATAAAAACAAAATAAAAATTGAAGTTAAAAAAAAACTTGATAAATTTTTGAAGATTTCGTAGAATATATTATTAGGGTTTGAAGGGAAAAAATAATGTCAAAATATATTTTTAATGAGTTTCGACATTTAGATTGATGAGTACATTAGAGCAAATGTAATAGATAGTTTAAAATATGTAGGATGGTGAGAGCGATTAATCATTTAAGTTTAACTCAACTAAATATTTTTTGGTGAGAGTTTCTTGTATTTACATTTGCAAGTGTTGGCTGGTGGGTATTGTTTCTGGCCAAAGACAATTGCAACTAGCAATTGCCAAAGTTTCTACGGTGCATTAAATGCATGGCTCCATTTTGCTATGCATATTGCATGTGGTGTTTTATCCCGTAGTGTTGAAATGTATGCAAACATATTCGTACTTTTTGTCCTAGAATACATCAGAAGCAGAAGAAAAAATACAAAGCTTTTGTGTAAAAGTGTTTGTGAGAGTTAAAATAGAGTGTTGAGTAAATATAGAGAGTGAAAAAAATACATCTGATGGTATCATTTTTATAACTTTTAGCTACCGTAAAATAACAGTACTTGAATAGGAACGGGTCTCACGAGAAACATTATATTGCATCTTTTGTGTATGTAACAGAGTGGAGAGAATATTATAACATTATTTAATATAGTGAAATATCGTTCAGAGTTTGTTAAAGTTCCCGATAGGAAACATACTTGACAAGTTTTATTCTTTAACTAGCCCGAACACCCGTGCAACGCATGGGTAAGTTGTATAACAATAATAATAATCAAATAATATCATTTAGTTACATTTTTATGTGTATTTTTAAAATACGTTTAAGTCATATAAGATAATAAAAAAATGCTTTTATTTTATGATTTATACGCATTTAAAAAACAGTGTTATTTAGTTTTATTTAAGTTTTATAGAACAATAAAAATATATTTATGTTACTAATGATTTATTTACTCAATTAAAAAATTATATATCATTTTATTTTTCATTTTCATGACTTGTATAAAAAAAATCATGTGGTCAAATTAAGAAAATGTTTATTTTATACTCTAATGATAGATTGTCATCTTTTATTGAATAATGCTACTAATACACTTTTAAAACACTTATTTTTTATGTTTAAAATTCATACAAATACCATCAAAATTAAACATGAACCACGTTATTAAGTGGGAAAACATGAATTTTAACTTATAAAATATAGTATGTTGAAAAATGTGTGTTAAAGAGTGTGTTTATAACAATTCTCTTTTTTATTTAAATCAATTACAAAAATATTTTTGTTGATCAATATGCTGTCTATTATTCTTAAGCATAGAAAGTTCTTTTGAAATGTCTATATACCTAGAAAGTTAAAAGTTGCTATTTAATAGTTATTTTCTTATCCCTCTTATTTGTTCTCTCACATAAACAACTCTTCTTCCTTCTTCATATATTCTTTTTGCCATTTTTTTTTATGATCTAAGTCTTATAAATTGCATGAATTCCATGAGAACATAAGAGAACGAATTTGTAAAAATTTAAATTGTTGAAGGATTTCCAATTTAATGGTCAACAAAAGTCCTTTCATTAATGTCTCAAAACTCCAATTAGATAAATCACAAAATTACTAAACAAAAATTAATTTTAAAACACAACACATATCACCTCAATTATTCATTATGATCTAAATCAATGCTACACATATAAAAAAATCACTAAGTAAAAGATTTTTTTTTACCAATGACACATTAGTGACAAAACGATTTTGGTTCAAGCCTTTAAGGTTTGATAAAAGGAATATTATGAGAGAAAAGTAAATAGAGAAAGAATGAAATTGGGCATTGAAAATCATTAGTGTACTACACAGGGGAAATTATAAATCATGGGTGCTTTAAAAAAATTGAAGTGAAAACATTGACGACACAAACTCAAATCAAGTGTTGACTATTGAAGGGAAATTATAAACCATGGATGCTTATTCTAAGAACACAAACTCAAGTCAAGTGTTGTTTTTATGATTGCGCATGAGGTTCATTGAAAAATTTGTTTATCATAATTACCTCTTTCATCTCATTAAAAGTGTCTCATTTACATTTTCTTATCTCAAAATAATTGACATGTTAGAATATCAATGCAACATTTATTATTTTTTCACTATTATAATCTTATTAATCATAGGAGTTTTTCAAAGATAGTTTATTTCTCACTTTATTATTATAAAAAAAATTGAAGTGAAAACATTGAAGACACAAACTCAAATCAAGTGTTGACTGTTGAAGGGAAATTATAAACCATGGTGCTTATTCTAAGAACACAAACTCAAGTCAAGTGTTGTTTTTATGATTGCGCATGAGGTTCATTGAAAAATTTGTTTGTCATAATTACTTCTTTCATCTCATTAAAAGTGTCTCATTTACATTTTCTTGTCTCAAAATAATTGACATTTTAGAATATCAATGCAACATTTATTATTTTTTTCACTATTATAATCTTATTAATCATAAGAGTTTTTCAAAGATAGATTATTTCTCACTTTACTATTATAAAAAAATATAACTACATTTAAACTATTTTGGAGTGTATTTCTCACTTTATTTAACTATTTTTTTTATTATCGTATAAAAGTATTTTACTATTAAAATCACACGTGGAACGAATGAAATACTAATTTTACTATCAAAATTATTACAATTGCTGATTTCGTGCACAAACTAAATAGAATCATGAGACCAAAGGAGTACTTGTTTTTGACACTTTGCTCGTTGTTATAGAATGGTTGTGAAATGCATTAAATACATGTTTGTCACAAATAATAAGATTAAGATTTGTATTTATTTGTTCCATAAGTCATAGCTCAACTGCCAAAAATACTAAAATTGTTAGGCCGAATGTTATGATCGGAAGTTCGAACCCCGACACCTACATTTTGTGTGTGTGAGTTATGATAACTTTGTCATTTCATCTATCGACGAAAAAAAGAAAGATTTGTATTTATTTTGTTCTAAAAAAAAAAAGATTTGTATCTATTTACCAAAATGACATGTTAAAAAGACCAAACATGACATAAAAAGTTACGATAATGCCATTATTTAATAGATTGAGGTTTGGAGGAAGTTAGAGCTGTAGACCATAAATTACAAAAATGCCCTTATTTAATGCATTGAGTTTGGGAGGGAAATTGGAGCCGCAGACTAAAGCCTCTTTATATATATAAAGATATAGTGGGAAATTATATAGTACTTCTTGACTGGAGATTCGATTATAAAGTTTCCTAGTGTAAAAACTTTGTCATTTGTAAGTGTCCGATACGAAACATACTTGACAAATTTCATTCCTTAATTGAACTTGAGTTAAGAGAATGTTCTCTACTAGTGCATTCAATGCCATCGTCATATCATGTACTCGACGAAATGATGTTTCCTTTGAGTTCTCTTCAACAGTTGACCATAGACAAATTTTCATCTTTGATGTCTTTCCCAATAGATGGTCGTCGGTCTACTAAAAACCTTGAAAGTTCTCATTATAAGTAATTGCAAGAATTTGGAATTCCTTCCTCGTGAATATTTGCACAATTACACATCGCTCGAGGAATATGGGATTGTCTATTTATGGATGGTAGAAAAAACATGAAATGTGAAATCAATATTAATTGAAGAAGACATGTCACAAAAGAAGCTCTTATTTCTTAGAAGCATCAAAATATGGGATTTGAGTCATTTCCCCAGGTGGATTGACCACTCCAAACCTTGTTTAGAAAAAAATATAATATCCACATTGGTGAACACATGGCATGCCACATTATTAAAATTAGCCACGACAGCGCCAAAATGTGTGGGGGCTACAAAATCAGAAAGAGGGTATGCTTGAGGGGTTAAAATCACACGTTTTAAATTTGGAGGACCAAAATCGCACAATCATGAAATTTAGGGGACCAAAAATACAACTAAGACAAAAAAAATAAAAAAAATCTTACATTTGGATTGCATGGGAAATTAAAGGATACAAACAAAGTTAATCATGAACCAGAACATGAGGGTGTTTTGTTCCTCACGTACTAACAAAGATTCTTGGTAGCAGAAGTACATGAGGAACAAACACACCCTTATAGTTTAACCTAAACAAGACAACACAATAACGATCACAACTCTTCAATAAAATTCTATACGAGAATTCTCGAGCACTATTCCACAAGCAGTCAAATTAAGAATTATATGAACTAGAAGTTTTTAAAAAATATTTTAGAGAATGCCATTTGTCCATTCCTTCTCTTATGTGTAAAACCTTTGATAGATCATCACACCTATGATATAATTCCATGCAAGTGTTACAACAGAACCATCATGTAAAATCTAGAATTGACTCACACATGAACTGAATTGTGGTTGGACATTCTTTCATATTAAAACTCTTTGATGCACAAATAAAATGCACGAACAAATAACCACTCATAGTGATTATGAAGTTTATCTTGTTTATTCATCTTGATTTGATAGACTCTCCAAAACACTACAAGAAATCTGGTAATTTGCTGGGGGCAAAAGCCCTGGCAAAATGCAGAAAGCCTTGGCAAATGGACGTTTGCCAGGAGTTTTGCCAGGGGTACAATCCCCAGCAATTCAAGTCATCGCAAATGACTATGCCCGGGCTTTAGCTCCTGGCAAAAACCCCGGCGCAACCCCTGGCAAAATGTGTCGGCATGCATGCAGCTTTTCTGACGTATTCTGGCGTGTGCAGGCTTTTGCAGATGATCACGTCAGTCATTTTTAAACCATGCCAGGGAAATTGCCAGGGGTTAACCCCTGGCAAATTGCGTTACAATTTTTTTTTAAAAACGTTTGTTAATTGTTTAAATTAATTTTTTAATTCTATTTACTTATAATAACATCAGTTTTATACTTATTACACCAATAAATTTAAAATTTTAATAAATAACATTTTTTTAATTAAACTTTAAAAAAATACGGTTTTAAATAATAAAAACATTTTTTAAAAAAACTTTTACCATTATGGTTTTTTCTTTTTTTTAACATATATATCTAATAAAAAGAAAATAATAGATCTAATACAAAAACTAATAGATCTAATAAAAAAAATATATTCAACATGCATTTTTAAAAAAACAAAAATATATTCAAGAGATGATCTAGACAAAAACAAACATATATTCAACATGAATTAATACTTCACCAAAAAATAACATGCATATTTATTATTAAACACAACAACATACATACTTCATCATAAACATCATATATTTTTCATAAACAGCCATAAATATTACAAAAAATATAAAACAGATATTAAAGGAAAAGAAATACTTCCTTGTATTAAAAAAAAATTCAAAAGTACATAAATATTTTAAACAAAAAAAACCATACAACCATAAAATAAAATCGAAAATGCATAAATATTACACCATTAAAATGAAAATTTGAATAAATAACATTTATCTCTAATTAAACTTAAGAAAAATTCCGATTTTAAATTAAAAAAAAATACAGTATACACTATTTTAAAAAAATGAAAAAACAGTTTTAATATTTGAAAAAAATTTATTACACCATTAAAATGATAATTTTAATAAGGCTTAAACGCACTTTTGACCCCCTAACTTTGTCATAGTTGCGATTTTGGCCCCCTATTAAAAAAAATCACTTTTCAAACCCTTAAGTTTTCCCCATTTTGCAACCTTCAAGCCCCCCTTGATTTTGACTGGATCAACGCCTCCGTGGCTCCTCGTTGGACGCCACATAGGAAAATTTTGAATTAAAAATAAATGAAAAAGCCACTCATGTATTTTATGAATTAAAAAAAACAAAAAAGAAAATGGAAAAGGAAGGAACACATGATTCATCATCAACACCATTCTTCATCTTTCATTCAAACCCAACAAGTTCATCAACATCAACCGTCATCATCAATACCCACCATCAAAGAACCCACTATTTTTTTTTTCTATTTATTCATGTGAAGCCTCAAATTTTATCCACAAACAGTTTCAGGCTTCCCTTTTCAAATCTTATTTTTCATGGTAATAGAAAATGAATCTTGCAGGAGAGAACAAAAGAGAACTCCAAGAACCAGATCATAGATTACGTGCAACAACGTCTGCTAAGCTACACAACACAGATCAATAAAAACAACCACAATAAGTTGTAAAACACAACACAGAGGGTTGTTTGCAATAGCGGATGCCTCCACACTTTGGAGTTCCACGACCTTCTTTGCTTTCCTTTGTATCAACAGTGGATGACTCTACACTTTTCTCAATTGCACATCTATTGCGTTTCAAAATCTCAGAGATGAGTATGATAGTTGGAAGCAGTTCCCAAAGCATAGAGCTCAACATCATTATCCAGCTTCAAGTGTTTCTCTGTTTCTTTCTCTGATTGGGAAAATTTTCGCGGTTTGTTATTACTCTCAAATTCAGAAGCTTCTTTAAGGGTTTCTATGTTTGATTTTGGTAAAATTTTGTAGAAACTCCACCCCTAAATTGTTAGATCTGAGTTTATGTTTGATTTTGAGTGTTCTTCCCATTTAATCTATTGTTTGTTTGTGTTTTTGGTGTGGTTGAAGTAACTTTAATATGAGGAGATGGAAGAAGGATAAGGAGATGGAGGTGTTGGGTGAAGAAGATGAACAAGAACATGAAGATCTCACGTGCCATTCCTTTTTTCTTTTATTTTTTATTTTTTTAATTCATAAAATACATGAGTGGCTTTTTCATTTATTTTTAATTCAAAATTTTCCTACGTGGCGTCCAACGAGGAGCCACGGAGGCGTTGACCCAGTCAAAATTAAGGGGGGCTTGAAGGTTGCAAAAGGGGGAAAACTTAAGGGGTTGGAAAGTGATTTTTTTTAATAGGGGGCCAAAATCGCAACTATGACTAAGTTAGGGGGTCAAAAGTGTGTTTAAGCCTTTTAATAAATAACATTTTTCTCTAATTAAACATAAGAAAAAATTCGGTTTTAAATTAATAAAAAAAAACAGTATACATTATTTCGAAAATACAAATATATACTTAAAAAAAATTCAAAAATTCGAATATACACGCACACGCACACGCGCACACACACACACACACTTAAAAAAATTCAAAAATTCGAATATACACGCACACGCACACGCGCGCACGCGCGCACACACACACACACACACACACACACCAGCTAGTCAAAAAATACGAAAAATTTATCAAGAATTTAAAGTAGAGAAACTACTAACTTGTTGAAGCTTCACAAAGAACAGATCCAAGAAACTGACTTGAGCAAGGAACCACAGGAGGAGGCAGCTTTACTTTGACACTAATAATGCAAATAACATAAAAAAGTTATATGTCAATATAAGAAAATAAAATAGAAGCATAAAAATATAGGTGTAGAAATTTATCAAAGTGAAAGAAATTAGTGTTGTTGGAGAAGAGAGTGGTTTTTAGAGAAGAGTTTGGAGGTGTGTTCTCTCTGTGAAAGAAGAGAAAAAAAATTCTCTAAGTGTTGTGAATGAACTGAATGGGACGCGTGCATTATATAGATGAACAAATGCCAGGGCTTTTAAGAGGGTCTTGCCCCGGCAAACCAGCACAGAGCTCAACAACTCTTTGGTCAAGTCTTAGGCAGGCTTTTCAGCAACTTTTCAAGCTAACCATGTAGCTTTTCTGAAGGAAACCATCCTTGACACTTTGCGAGGGTTTTTTTCGTGGCACAACCCCTGGCAAATGGTTGTACCTTTCTGCCAAATCTGACCAAAGAAGAATCTTTTGATTCTCGTTTGAATTTCAAATCCCTCCATACATTTTGCCACGACTTTTGTGAGGGGTAGCCCCTGGTAACTTTGCCAGGAGTTTTCCCTGGCATAGCTCCTGGCAAATTTGCTAGGTGTTCTTGCTCCTGGGATTATTCACTAGCAATGCATATTGATTGATTCAATTTCATTATCTATAAATAGGACACTCATTACCCTTCTTCAACCACTTTCAACTCCTGGAAGAACATCTCCAAGGTTTTCTACCTCCAACATGTCAAAGAATGAAGGATACCACCTTACTTGTATATATTGATGAAGAGACAAATCAAAGCCATTACAGATAGTTACACCAATTATTAATGAAATAAAGTCACACAAGGAAAATTAAAAATAAAATAGGATCATAGGTGTAACATTTATGTCAAACTCTCAAACACACTTCCACTGTCACACTCTCGTTGATTGGGCCACGTCATTCACAATTATTTAGCTACCGGTTCTTTTTACTAGCAATGCATTCGCGAGTTATTCTCTCGCTATGTTTAACATTTTTCTTACACTTATCTTGTTTTAATCCCGCCATAATTTAGTTAGGATTAACTAGTGTGACAAATTCTGATAAATATGATCAATGTAAGATTGAAGGTACACCATTTTCACATCTATGACTGTTTTATCTTTAAACACGATAATCACTTCCGCCCCCATCATTCATGTCTTGGTTGGGTTGATTCCTCATGAAATCCAACTATCTGAAGTTGGTGGAGCCGCTACAATAACCATCGAGAGGGTGAAGTTTATTGGGTTGTACACGTAGTAAAGGGAGAAATTTAACCTAAACTAAATTCCTCCCTCCACTGCGCCTACAACCTAACAAACACCACCCTCTCGGTGGTCTTCGTAGCGGCCCCACCAAATCCAGATGGTTGGATTTCGTGGGGAATAAACCCAACAAACACAAAGATAGTGGGGGCATAAGTGATTTGCATTTAAAGACAAAAAAGTCATGGCTATGAAATCGATGTACCTTAAGAAAAACAACTAAAGAAAACAAAATAAAGAAATAGATATAAATAAATCATAAAATACACAAAATAAAGAAATAGAAGCAACAACTAGAACTGTAAGAAAAACATAAAAACCAAAACTTTAATCCAAATAAAGCATCCAATTAAAGAGAAAACAAAACCCTAAAAACCAATTAAAAAAACCCGAAAAACCAATTAAAAAAAAAAACTAACCACCAAGAGGAAGAGATGCGATGATCAAGCTCGAGAAGGAGTAAAGAGTGAATATGATGGTTATTTCGTTTAAAACATCTTGCTCTCAAATTATAGACAAACATTTAAAATTCATTCCTTTCATATAAAATCCATTCCCTATCAACAATCACGTTATACAAACACATGTTTAACCAATTAGATTAGCCTCAATAACCATTGAACCAATAACCAATCAATAACCATTGAACCAACATATTAGTATATAAAAACATGCAATTTTGTGATTCAATCCAACATTTCATAAATCTTAATATTTGTTAAGTTTTCATAAAATATTCAATCGCATGGCTACTCTTTTAAGAAAAAAAACTTAAACTCATCTCAAATTCCAACTTCCATATTCAAATGTACCATAAAAAATTGAAAAACAAAAATGTGACTACTAACCTTCCAAGACTGACTATTTATAGTCAGAAATTCGCTCCATTCGACCGACTATTTTCTTGCTGACCTCCCTTCCTCGTATGTTCCCTTCCCTTTTCTTTTCTTTCACCCGCGGACGAAAGCAGCTGTAACAGCTTACAATGGTTAGTTGAGAATTAAGAGTTTAATCAATAAAACGAAAAATTTTAAGATTGTAGGAATATGGCCATAATTTGATATGAATCTTCGGACAATTAGAATTAAACACGATGTTGATAGTTTAGTGATACATCTTACAATAAGCTACCAAGAAGGGAAAAAATGATAAGGTAGCTAGTTTAAGACACAATGATCACAACCTAGGTAGTATTTTAATCATATTTAGAGTTGTAGGTCTCAAAATATACTCCAATCAACATCGTTTTTTAAAGCTAACATTCATCTCTAAAACTTTTATGAAGATATCAAAGTTCAATTTAGACTAGAAATACGTGGTTTTTTTTGTTACATTATACGTGGTTAATTATATATATATAATTGATGATTAATGAATTGTGTTTATCATACTTATTGACTATTTTTTTAAGGATACTAATTGACTATTTGTTGAATGTAATTAACCTTATATTTATTTAAAATGTGTTAACCGTTTAAGTTATTCTTAAAATTTGTGTCAAAATTCAATTTCCCTCTTCTAAATTCATCCTCAAACTAAAATAAAGGTTAAATAAAAAAATTATGAGGAAATTATATTTACCAAATGCAAATATTAGACACCCTTGGTGGCTTGGTCTAACATTTCACTTGTATGTGGCATCACTGGCATGTTATTGTAATATATATTAGGGCAAATTACACTCCCTTGCTCTAAAGTCAATTGAAATAACATTAGCACCCCCTTTAGTTATAATATATATACAAATGTTGCGTGTCGGATTATAACAACAACAATCAAATCTTATCTCACTAAATGATGTATATCGAATTATCATTTAAAAAAAGTTATACACAGGATTATTGGAAAGCTGCTTGCACATTTTTGCCTTCCAATACCGGTTCCTATATTCTTATGAACTAAATATTGTATGATTGATTAATTGTTAATCAATTAAGTTGCTATCAAATCTCAATCTCTTTAGCTGCTCTTGATTTCAAGGAATTTGGTACTTCACAATGTGGCTCCACAGAACCATCTGAAACATGATAACAATGTTCATGACTAGCCTTTATAGTCCAAAGCAGAATCAACAAAACCATGATTACTCCAAGGAACACCATTCCTACCCATGCCATCTTAGCATATTTCTTCATAGGCTTGCAATGGTCAACAAGGACTTGAGAGAATGCATCTTTTACAATTTGGCATTCTAACAAATGTTCCATACTTGGATACACATTCAATAGGTCTTGAATTGAATTTGTGTAAGTTTCAACTCTTGCATATTCACTGTTTGTTATGAAATTTCCATTGTCACAACTCCCATCATTTGCATCCAAACAAGTAAAAGGCTTTAATACCTTAAAAAAGAAGGGTCACATTGTTGATATATCTTGGTCTTATAATTTAGGAAAAATAAAATCATGACCATTTAACTTTAGTCCTATATAAATTTTATCCATTTATAGGACTAAAAAAAGAAATTATTTTTTATAGGGACTGAAGTTAAACAGCTCTGATTGTATAGGGACAAAAAATATATTCAACCCTTCTATCGTATACCTTTGGAATGTCACCTATTCGTATAGTATTATCCGGACAATTCTCAGGTTGGTAGGTATAATTTGGTGGCGCTGAGAAAGGATTGCAAACAAGACCAAGGTTTGTATATGTTGTCTGCATTGATATGATTGCATTCACCTAGACAACCAACCAAAAATCCAAAAAGTTACTCCAACATGAAATTAATAGGTCCAGTATGTTGGATCCAAAAATAATAAGTTTATGAACATTAATATAGAAGTCATTTGGAAAAGAAGCTGATTTTTTTAGAGATTATGAAAAATTTACCTCATTAACAAGATTATAGATACCAGCACTAAATTCAGATAGAACTGGTTTTGCTTTGAGCAATTCCTGACACGGAAGAATTGAGCTTAAGCTATTGTTATAAGGATTTTCTTGAAAGTTGTCAAGAGCTGTGCAGGCATCACTGGAAAATCTACAATATATGAAGACATTTCAGTAATCTAACACAAGTCTCTACTTTATAAAAATATTACTGCGAAATAAAAATATTACTAGGTAATTCTGTTAATAAGAAAGGACTTTTGATTTACTTTTCTAAGAAGAAATATACTCCAAAGAATAGCCAGCATAATACTGTCAACAACCAGCAAAGTACAACAAGCCTGTGAAAAAAAGAATAGCAAAAGAATAAAAACAAATGTCTAGATTTGCAACATATATGTAATTTGTCATCTTAAGTAAAAAATATACACATGCTTTTAGCATACTTACAAGTACAGTGCCCTCCTTAACCTTAGTACTCCAGAAACTGTTCAATGAAAATTCCAACATTATATGAAGAATCATGTATCAATCATTATGTGTTTACAGAAGAACTCCTTTAATAAGGTCCAAAATCGAAGCAGGATGTTAATACCTGACAAAACTGTTACAGCAAGCAAGTTCAAGCACATGATCACTGTAGTAGTTACAAACCTGCAATGAAACTTATTCCATTACTTCCATGCAATTTTTCATTCATTTTACTATTTTTAAACAGTAGTAGGAGAGTCAGCGAAGCAAATAGACGTTTTAGTCCTTGAAATTGTAAAGGTCGGTCAATTTAGTTGTTGAAATTTGTGAAATAGGAATTTAGTCCCTTAAATTTAAAAATGTCAAACGATTTACTCATTTTTTCAAATTTTGCACTACAATTTATGGGACCAAATTTCAATTTCACAAGTTTGAGAAACTGAATTAATCGACCATTACAATTTTAATGACTAAAATGAGTTAGTGACTCTTACACTATTTTCAAGCCTTTATTGATGAGGCGCCTATTTTTCCGAGCTTGCATTTCAATATTTACAGATGCATCATCAAGTTTTTCAGCTGTAGAGTCAAGATTTGAAGAAGCCTTAACATTGACATTCGCTTCCATCAAGTTACTCTCCATGCCTTTTAATGCTTCTGTTGTGTTGTGTATTGTTTCTGATGCTTTGTTTGCTGTTTTGATTATGATATCAACTGAAGTTTTAGCTTCTGAATGGAATCTTGCACTCCCTACAAGAAATAGCCCTGTTGCAACTCTACAAAAATCAACAATCATACATATACATCACTTGAGGAAAGCCATACAAAAATTTATGTGTCGATTTTACGTAATCTCTAATGATTAATCTCTAGAGGCTAAGAGACAAGGTTGAATGACTCACATGGCTATTAACATGAGAAATATGGCCAAAGGAATTAGTAAAGCATCACAACTCTTGTAATTACAAGGAAACACTTTCTTCATTCTTTTTCCTCCATTTTTGTGATGATAAACCTTTGTGATCAGCAAAATAATTCCATACAAAATTCCACATAGAAGGCATAACATTCCAATTGCATATCCATATACTCCAGTGAATATCAGAGACTACAAAAACATTAAAGACATGTTAACAATATCATTTGTGTTTGAAGTAAGACTCAAAAAAAATGGAGAAAGAAATTTACACTCCAATAATTCTTGTTGGTGATGTCAAATCCTCCTCTGTACTTTTTGAAATCATCTAAAGGATCTACTCTAATTGTATTATCCCTTTGTATAATCTGTTCTGACACATTATCTGAATCAAACATAAACATAGTACTTCTCATTTTCAGTATCAAAGACAATTTCAAAAAATGAAACAATGAAAGAATGAAGATCTCATGTTGAACTTTGAATATTATATCATGTGAAGTATTTGTGTCTATTGATATTTTTATATTTGTTTGGATTCTATATATTTAATGTATTAAAGATACATTTAAAATTGAAATTTTCACTCATTATGATAGAGGATACATTCCTAACAAAACAATTTCGAACATGTATGTTAGTCGCTAAACTTGGGTAGGTACATAATTCAAAATCATATTGTGCATGACAGACAATCTTTTTTTCATGGTCAAAAAAAATCTTTTTGACATCTTCACTTTTGATCATCATACACAATTAAATTCATTAATTTGTTATGCTTTAGCCAGGAATTCCTTAGTCCTACTCTTCCTGGTTAGTAAATATATCATGTCACATACATATTAGTAAGTTTCAATTGTTCTATCCTTTGGAAAAAATATTAAAAGCTTACCCATTTGACCATTTTTATGATTTTTTTTTCTTCTAATAATGGAACCATTTTTATGATATTTGATAGGGAAACTGTTTTTTAGTTCATATAAATAATAGATTCGTACAGGTCACTTTTGTAATACCGACATTTTTAATTGAAGGCGTGTCTGATATCCGACTCCGACATGACACCGACACATGTGATTGTATTCAATTTATTTTCTCAAATTACAACCGGTGATAACATGTGGTACCAATGTCGTGTCTGGTGTATATGTCTATCAGATTTTCATAGCATGCCATGTAATATTTCAACATGAATATTTTATTTATAAACTTGTATAAATGCATGTGGATTGTAGAAAATTTGAAGGAATGTGATAATTGAGGTAGTAGTTATCTGCAGCAGGATCACCAGGTGAGACAGCTTGTGCTTCAATTTGAGGGAGAATCAATGTTATAATCACTATAATAGATACCAAGCCTTTGGCTATGCACATCTTTAACCTGCCAATTTAACTAGATGCAATCAACCAAGAGATAAAAAAGGAGTTTCCATGGTCTGTACTCTATATCATCATAATCAAATTATGTATATGTATATGTATATGCATATTCATACTATAAGCTATGTTATGTAGAAGAAGCAACCTTGAATCTACTTTATTAGAACAATATTTCATGGTATAAGTGAGTTACAAGGAAAGAACATTATGACATGTGGAAGTGCAGTTTTTTCAGAGTAACTTACATGATAAATTCAGAGATGAAAGGTACTTCAAATTCTCTCTATCCCAGCTGAACCATGTCACAATTTTAACTCTCACAAAGGGTGCAAAAAAGTATATGTAACCATAAGATAACACCTAATTAATTTTATAAGTTAGTCAAATTGTAAAGATCAAGAAGCCAAATACAACATCTCAACTGAAACACTTTCATATATAGTTTTTGTCATCCTATAAAACAATCACTTTATGGGTTGGTTTGGTTTAACTCCATAAGATACACATATTAAAAAAATTAAATTAAAGACAAATATTTATAAAGAAAAAAAACGAATATGTGTCTACTTTTATTTTACTTTTTTTTTGTTTTAATCAGTCCAAACATATTATTTTTATACTAAAATTAATAGCAACAAAATTAGAAAATAGTTTATTACATAAAAAATAGAGAATAATTTAATTTTGGTCACTAATTCTATTTTTGTTAATTATATATTAAGTGGGATCATTAACATGTTCCATTTTTTTCTTTAAAAATAAAGTGGTATCAATTACTTTTACTACTTTTTGAATTAGAGTAAACACCGTTTCATTTGCGCGTTGCAAAAATGTTATATCTACGTTCACATTCCTAGTCATCAATTGTGAGCATTGAAGCAACTTGCTACTTTCATTGGTAATAAAAAAAATGTTAGTTATCTAAAAAAGTGATAGCCTCCAAATGAAATAATATAAAGTAAAATAAAAACAACTTTACTGAATTTGAAGGCTGAGAAGAATACAAAAATAATAGTAAAAATCGTGTCAAATACTCCACTAAACTTGTAAAAAGGGGATGAATTTAATTTGAGTGTCAAAAATTTCAACCTGATCCACGTATGACCTCATAAGTCATAAACAACCACTCCATACATTCAAACACTGGACCTATCTTTATTTTGCTCATTTTCAAACTACCTCCATAAAGTCGAAATAGATGACAAGGCATGACTTTCTAGTCAAGGCAACAACATGGTGTTGCATTGACATGGTTTTTTTTTGGGACATGCTAGATAAAAGGTGTTCTCGTTGTTATTATTATATAACTAATTTTATGGTATATGAGTAAAATAGTGTTGTATAATGTACAAGTTTGTTTCTACTATTTGACTTGTAAGTTTCATTGTATCCTTAGTGATCTAACATGGTGAGATTTAGCAAGACATGTAGGGTTTAACAAGTTAAAATAAACACATATTTAAAAAATATGACAATAAAAAAATGTTTTTGCATAGTCGCCATCTTTAGCACCAAAAACATTGTTGAATATCATCCAACAATGACCACAAGATTATTCATTAGACTAGTTTTAATAAAGGGCATACGAACTAAATCAATGATCCGATGAATTTAAAGATCTAAACCAAACCAACTAAATTGGTTCAGTTTTTTCATGTTCGGATCTATTAACCAATCAAACATGGTTTCTATTGGTTTGGATATCAATTTAACATAATTTGGAATCAATCACCTAAAACTTGTACCAAACCATTATAATTTATTTTATTTCACACTTTATTATTAGTAGTTATCTTAGATAATATGATATATATTCATATATATATTTTTTAATTATTATATATATATGTATATTAATTTTCTCATTTTAGCATGTGTTTTAATAGTATAGAGAATATGTAATTTTTTTATAAGAGAAAAATTATAAATTTTAACCCTACTTGAATGGCCTAAATTATTTTCTATCATTTCCACTGTGGAATGCGTAGAAATAAAATTGGAAAGATAACAGGGGAAATGTCTTGGCTGCGTTTCTGCTTCCCCCAATCAAATTGAGATATGATGTTTGTACGATCATTTTTCAATAATTTTTTGACAATTTTCTCTCTCGTACTTACATTATTTTTTTATTCTCTCTTCCTTTTTCTCTCTCTATTTTCTTTAACCAATAGAAATAGAAGAAAATGAAGTTGTCATAAAAGTTTTCATCAATGGTTATTCATATATCATTGCACAATCAAATTAGTCAAAAAAAAAAAAGGCCAAACAACAATACTCAGCATGGGTTGCTAACATGTATTGCTGACATGACATTGACATGCCCATTATTTTTGCGGGTAACTTTTTTTTTTTTTTTTAGCAACGGGTAACTTTGTTGGAACTTAAAAAATATGGTATTATCATGTTGACCCAAAAAAGATGATATATCTTGCTCCCTCCGTCTCATATTAACTGAGTTCTTGGATCATTTCACACTTATTAAGAAAAAGTGTATAAGTGAAAGAGGAAAAAAAATGGGTTTGAGTGTCCTTATCAACTATTGGTGCATTCTTCTTTATCATAAATGCAAAGTAGAATATATTGAATTGAGAGTGGTGAAAGTAGTATTAATTAGTGTTATAATTGGAAGAAAAAAAAAGTAATTAATATTGTATTGAAAAGTGAAATAAGTCAATTTTTCTGGGGCAATATTTTTTTTGTAAATAGCTCAGTTATTATGGGACGGAGGGGGTATCTTATCTTATCTTACTTAATATAAATCTAAGGTGGTCTGATTTTCCTAAATCCCTAACCCTAATGCAGCCCTAACACCTTAAAATGACAAATTTAACCTTGAATAAGAAGTCATTTCCCTCATAAATCATCATATTAATGACAACTAACTACTCCTTAACATTGCCTTTACCAATTTAATTTTGCACGTTTTTTGCTACATGGAGTCATGCCAATGATAAATGCAAGCATGAAAAAACGTGCAAGACACGAAGCTCTATAAGTGTTTAGTTGCACACCTTTAGGACATATAACTAGGAGACATCATTTAATTCTTGGTTTTTTTTTTGTGTTTCTGCATGTTATATTTACGCCATTTAAGAACCTTATGTCATTCCTATAAATTGGTGATACCATTTGGTCTGTTTGGCCATTGTCTCAAGTTAGCGCACCAGCATACAAAAGCTCAGTAGAGAACATTTGATATCTTGAGCTCTTTTTAAGCGCATCCATGGCAACCAAAAGTCTGCATTTGCCTCAACCAATTTTTTCACATGGGCAGCTATATGTTGCATTGTCAAGTGTTACATCAAGGAAAGACTTGAAGATATTGATTATTTATGATGAAGGGAAAGATAGCTATGCCACATCTAATGTAGTTTACAAAGGAAATTTTCAAAATGTACTTTATTTTTTGTTTAACTATATGACTTTCTTATAAAAAAATCTATGTATGTCACATTTATCAATGATACATGATATTCTAGAATGGTTTATTTTTCAATTTGCTTGAGTTGATTGTAATCAAAATATATTGATCAATAGTCTATAACAGATCCGCGCGACAACATGAGTCAAGAGTCTAGTTTATAAAAAAGAAGTAAGTGCCAACATATAGAGAGGGGTCAGGATTGTATAACTTTCTGGCGGGAAAGTTAGGTAACTTGGAGTCAATATGCCTCATTGGATGTCTCAACCTTTTTCGGTGTTAAAAAACAAAAACAAAGGCTAAGAAAAAACACAAGGGGTGGCAAAACGTGCTTGACCCGTCGGGCCGGTCTATTTGGTTCTCTTTTATTGGCGGGTTTAGTCGAAGTTTTGAACTCGTTTTTTATAGTTGGCTCGGCTCGTTGAAAAGCGAAGCGTGGTGGGGCGGCCTGCTTAACTCGTTGGAAACAATTATGTTACGACGACAACAGGAGGAGGAGGAGGAGGAGGTGCACCATATATTCATAACTTAGATGATGATTGACTTAATAAAAGAATTATGTTGTTGTTGCGATTATTTTGAGACTTGTTTTATGCTTTTGGATTTATCTTGGTTGTTTAGTTTATTTTGAGACTTATTTTATGTTGTTGGATTTGTTTTAGTTGTTGGATTTATTTTGGAACTTATTTTATGTTTTTCAATTTATCTAGGTTGTTGAGTTTATTTATTTTGAGACTTATTTTATCCTTTTGAATTTAATTTGGTTGTTGGATTTATTTTATGATTTGTTTTATGTTGCTATTTGCCTTATTTTGCTATTAATTATAATGTTGAATTCGATAATTTGTTAATTATCTTGTTTTTCCCAAATTTATTTGCCACCTATTCTTTTATATTTTTTTTTTATTATAAAAGCAACATAGTTTTTTTTTTTTAACAATTAAGTTGTAAAAAAAAAATCAAAAAAAGTTTTTTGTTTGGCGGGCCGGCCCGCCAACTCGCATGTCCGCTACTAAACAGGACGGGGTGAGATTTTGGACTTGGTCACTAATTTTGACTCGGCTCGTCTCGTTTTTAGCGGATTTAGACAGGGCAGGCCTAAACGGGGCGGGCCGGCCCGCTTTGCCACACGCGCAGAGGAAACAGGGCACACACACACGCGCAGGAGGCTGCAAAACCAAACACCAACTGCCATAGCGCAGGAAAAACTAACAGACAGAAGATCCCAACAGCCCGTTCAACATCACTGGGCACGACCATCTCCCCTTCCACGAACAACCACCTTCAGCACGTCGCCGGCCGCCATCATTCTCACCGCGAATCTGTTCAGAGTTTACTTGGTATATATTTGTCCATTATAGATCAACGATTGGATTTTATTACTTATCGCCGTTTTGAAGAGATAGGATTATCATTGGCGACTCTTTCAGCTCAACAACATCCATCTCTCACACTCCGGTACAATCTTCTCTTTTTCTTACTCGAAAGTCAAAATCCATCTATTTTATATTTAGAAGCATTTCAGTCTTTGCTCATAAACTGTTTGATTAAAGTTCTGAAAGAATGTATAATCTCAATTCTCTTCATATTTCTATTTCATTGTTTCTCCGGTTTCAATGTCAACCATTAACCAGCTTTTCTCCAATTCCAAAAATTCTCTCCTTTTATGTATTAAGGGTATATAGATTTTGCACATTATTTCCTCAAGTTTTTTTTCAACACGAGAGGATCCTAATCCGTAATTCTCATGAGCCTTTGCGTCTTAACTCTTAATTAATTTGGATCATTTTAGTAGCCTGTTGACTACTTTGAATTTGATTGAGCTTTCCTACATCAAGGTGGACTTGGAATTGAACATTGTTTTACTTTCTTTGTAAGGTCAAATGGCACCAAGATGGAAAGGAAAAGATGCAAAATCGAAAAAGGAAGCAGAGGCTGAGGCACTTAAAGAACCCATGTCAAAGATTATATCACAACTTCAGTCTTCTTTAGTTCAATCAGATACTTATGGATTTCTCTCTGATAACTGTGTACACTTAGCAGTGCAAGCAGAACAACTTGACTTGCTTGATAAAGCATGCTTTGGTCGACCTGTGAGGATAGTTGACAAGGATATGTATTGGTTTCAATTAACCGTGGAGGAAGCATTCTACCTATGTTATTCATTGAAATGCCTCAAGATTAATGGCGGTGCTGATACTGGTCCCTCAAATGATGAAGAGTTGTGGCATTACTTCAAGTCCAAGAAAGAACCATTCCCTTATTTCTACAAGGCTTATTCTCACCTTCGAATGAAAAACTGGGTAGTGAGGTCAGGGTCTCAGTATGGTGTAGACTTTATTGTTTATCGCCATCATCCGGCTCGGGTGCATTCTGAGTATGGTGTACTTGTTCTATCACATGACAATGATGGTGATCTAAATGGAAGATTGAGAGTATGGTCTGATGTTCATTGCACAACTCGACTTCTTGGAAGTGTTGCAAAAACCTTATTAGTTTTGTACGTTAATAAAAATGGTCACAGTGATGAGTCTCCGTTATGTTTGACAAACTATACCATTGAAGAACGCACAATCTCCAGATGGAGTCCAGAACAATGTCGTGAGAGATCCATATAGACATGTCATATTCCTAATGTTGTTATTCATTCCCTTTTTTCATAATTTAATTTTTGTTGCCTTTTTTTAGAGTCTCTAGAGTCTACACAACAGAAAATACTCAACTTTCCCATAATTAAATTTGAAGGTTAATCTTAGATATCATACCTAGTGCTTTTTTATTTTTGTTTGCTTTCAGTTTTAACCTTTTGTTGAGTGGTTGGTTAAGCTTTCAGTTTTAACCTTCTTAGTTGTAGCAAATATGATAGATACCATGTCTGACTTGGTTCTTTTTCATTTAAATCTCATTCAATCCACATACCAATTTGTTGTTAAATTTTAGGCTTCCTCTACAGCCTTCCAAATATTTCAAGTATGAGTGCTTAATATATGCACCTTTTCTCTCAATCTTACTAGTGGTCTCAACGACTAAATTGTATTTTCAATTTCCAACAATAGTTTGCATTCTGTTATAAATTCATGTTTCATGTGATTTTGTTCTGGTCAATGTAGAACAAGCTTCTCCATTGTACCGTCTGTGGCATTGACTCGGGGGCACTTTGGCATGTTATCCTGCAAAATTTTCTCAACCTTGTCATAATGAAAGTAATTCAGTAGTTAGAATTATAAGTACTTCAGTAGCTAGCTGAGATTCCCACTTGGTATAGTTTTCATGGGTTCTTTTGTGTTTGCATTAATAAGTTATTCAGCTTGCTGATTATTTATAATTTTCTTGATTGTTTATTTGAGGCAAAATGAAAGTAATTTATTTGACCAGCTTGCTGATTATTTATAATTTTCTTGATTGTTTATTTGAGGTAAAATGAAAGTAATTTATTGGAAAAAGTTAATATTTTATGGGGCATGCTAACCGGTGTCCCCGGACACTGGTTAGGGATACTAAAAAAGGAAGTTATTACTAAAAAAATGAAACTTTTTGACTTTTTATGGATTAATTACACAAATTTCAATACAATAACTACTATATAATTTTTTTTTAGCATCGTTAACCAGTGCCAGCATGACCCTTTTTTTATATTGACTAATGCGTATATGAATTGAATGTTTAGGATAATATGAAACAAGGGTCATGTTAACTAGTGTTTCGGAGGCATTGATTAACGTGGTAAAAAAACAAATTTTAAGTTCAAAACAACACTTTTTACATTTTTGAGAAATTAATCATACAAATTCCATTAACTAGCATTTCCCATAAAACAAATAGTAGTATTGCATTGAAACTTGTGTAATCAATATTTCAAAAATATGATAAATGTTGTTTTCGGTTTAAAACTTGCTTTGTTTTACTTCCGACCTAATCTTAATAATTTTAATACGGTCTGGCTAACAAATGTTTTTATGCTACTTATTAAAAATTCTAAAATAGAAATAATTGTTAAGCCTTATGTAAAAAAAAATTACTTTCTTAAAGTTTCAATATATTGAATGGATCAATTCTACCAAAATTCTTCTTTAAACTCTTTAACAAATATTTTTAAAACATTTGTCAACATTTTCCTTCTAATATATGCAACCAAGACTAGTTTATTAGTAAAAAAATGTTGTCTAAAAGTCCTAACTCAACTGACAAATGCCGAAATTACAAGGTTGGACGTCATGACTCAGGTTCGAACCCGGGACATCACAGTTGTGTGTGAATTTATTTTCAGTGGATTACCACTTCATGTAAGACAAAAAAAAATATGTTGTTAGATTAAGTAAAATTATTCCAACTTGTAAATATATTTAAACTTCAGTCATATCCAGAATTCAAAATTACAAGAAAGTATATAAAAATGGTCAATATATATCATATTGCAATGTTTTTTTTGTTTGCCGCGTATATGTTGAATTGATTAGAAATATAAGTTTGGTTTCTGGTTAAAATAAAGTGGTATGTCTTTTATATCTTATTTTTTTACTAAATAGTCTAATGTCTAGACTCACGCATTAATGCAGAAAAATGAGAAATTCAAGCTTAAACTCCGACTCATATATACCAATGTCTATGGAGCTTACCAACCCAGCAGTATTTATATGACATGTGCTTTATATCTTTAACATCTTCGTGCTAACGTCTGTCAAGTTCTATTCTTATTTTTTTCCTATTAAAAAAAAGCTCTATTCCTTCTTTTCTTTAAAAGCAAGTGTTTTTCTTAAACACTAAGAAAAACCTAATAGTAGAAACTAGAAAATGTAACTTCTTTTAAAGCTAGTTCCTTTTTTAGCTTCTTTTTATAATTAAAAACTGAAAAATGTAGTTTCTTACATCACAAAAAGATACATAGCTTAAGCGTTTACTCAAAGTATATTTTTCTCGATAATACTTGAGTGACATTGTGGTTTGTGATATTGGTGACATTGGTCAACTACAATGTCACACATGTACAAAGAAACAAAAAAAAATATTGTGAGAGAGAAAGAAGAAACACACTTGTGACATTGTGATTGACCAATGCCACAATGTCACCAACCACAATGTCACCCAAGTGCTACCTAGTTTTTCTATCCATTACAAACCAAAGAAAAAAGTAAAAAAATTCTACTATTTGTGTAGTACCTTTTAAAAAAAAAATTGGAGAAGTGAAAAACTTTTATTAACTCAAAGGAGAATGTTAAAGAGTGTTCTCAGAGTATTGGTTAACCAACAATATTATTAACTTTTTATAAAACTGATGTAATTATTACTTTTTTTTTAAGGAAGTGTAATTATTACTTAATCAAAAGTTAAAATTTATATTTTCAAAACAAAAATTTTATTTATAGTTTCTTTAACCATTACACTGAAGGTGCTATTTAGCGAAACCTTAACTTAAAATTTGGTCATTTTACAACCATACAAGGGAATTCAAACTTAATACATTGAGATTGAGGTTTAAGTTCACTAAGGTAAGAACACCTTCAATGGTGAACTTTATCTATAGTTATTTTGTGGGTCATATTATGCCGCATAATCTTGTAACTACTCATTCATTTTTTACTCCAATGATAAACTTTAAAATACTCATCTTAGGTCCCACAATTTTACCACACATATTAATATTTTATTTCATTACTCCAATGATAAACTTTAAAATACTCATTTTAGGTCCCACAATTTTACCACACATATTGATATGAGCAGTGATATTTGAACAACCATTTGATACAACTTTTGGTAACAACTTTTTTTTTTCTCTTTTCATTGGTTAAAAACAATGGAGAGAAAAAAAAGAAGAGAGAGAATAAAATGATAATGTGAGTATGAGAGAGAAAGTTGTCAAAAAATTGTTACAAAGTGGTTGTACACATATCATTTCTCTATTAATATTTTATTTCATTTTAGTTCCACTCTTTCAACTTCTTCACATTTTTAGCCTTGAGAAACGTGAAGAGTGGGTTGCTTCAGAAAAGCACCGTTATTCCATGTTGGCCAGCTCCAATGGAAATTTTGGCAAAAATACTCATCAATTCCAAACTACACGCTGGCGGACCCAAGTAAAAATTTGTTTTACAAATTAATACTACGTACAACTATCAAACTAGAGCATTACTTTTCCCACTCTGTTACCTTCTCGCGCGCCCTGTGATTTTGACGAAAATACCCTTTGTCCGGATTATAAAATCTGGACATCGTTCGGATAGTATAATCCGAAATGATTAGAAAATCACCCTGCTTTATGTCACTTGTGAAACTTTGACTTGATCAGGGTGAAAGACTACCCGGAAAACTTAATCCGGACACAATGGTTACATTCTGGAATACCAATTCCGAACACCCTGTATTTGAACTGGGCAGGAAAAATAGTCGTTTTTTTTTCCGGAAAATGAAATCCAGACAGTTAGGTTATATATAGTTCTCCAGAACCTAGCTGAAGCACAACTACTTTATCATAAACACTCCCTACATCTCTAAAAACACACCATTTAGGGCGAAAACATGGTTTGGAGCAGCAATCTGGCCATCAAGGGGGGTTAAGATCATTATTTTCGACTGAATGCAAAGGTAATGTGTATATAAACCTTCCCCATTCGTTTTTAGGCGATTTTCTTTTGATCACGTCATATGATCTGTACTGTACTGATCCGAAATATTAAATCTGGAGTGCATTCATGCATTCCGAATTTCGAATTCTGGACTACACCAGTACAGAAACTGTGTTCATTTTCTGACTATGTCTGACACTGTTTTCAGATATGGTTGTTCTTGTTGATGCCCTAAATGATGATCCACCTGAGATTGAACCTCCTATTGTGTTGCCGCTTCTTTTACTTGAAGATGTGCATGGTTTCAGAATTGTCAAATCCGAGAATCTTCCACCACCACCACCACCGAAACTTGAAATTTCTTTAGGCGATACGAAAATAGAGGATGCTCCTCATCCTATTCCTCATGTTGTACCACCTCCAGTTGTTGCTGTTTGTATTGACCAACGAGAACATTTTACCACTAAACATAAGTTTGCAACACATAATGATTTGCTGGAGTGGGTTCGAGAGAAAGCTAGGAAGCTTGGTTTTTCCACTGTTATTGGTAAATTCGATAACGATGACAATGGAAGAAGCGCATTTGTTACTTTGATATGTGAAAGGGGAGGTACATACGCCGAGTACAAGAGAAAGAGTCAGCGCGAGATAGCTGGTTCGGCTAAATGCGAGTGTCTGTTTCGGCTGATAGGTTACTTGTTAACTGGTGGTGATTGGAGCCTCAAAGTTGGTGATGGTAAACACAACCATGACATGACAGATGTGTTGAAAGGTCATAAAACCGTCGGTCGTCTAAACCCAAATGAACGTGTTCACCTTCAAGAGATGGTGGATTCAAACATTCCTCCGAGGCAAATGCTTGCCAACTTAAAGAAGAGGAACCGTACCACTTCAACTACTATCAAACACGTTTATAATGCTTCATACACGTATAGGCGGTCCATTAGGGGTACGAGGAATGACATGCAACATCTCTTGAAGTCTTTGGTTGATAATGGTTACGTTTATCATTGTAGGAAATATCATGATTCTAATGATGTCAGTGATGTTTTTTGGGCACATCCAAACTCTATCAAGTTGTTTAACACGCACGGTGCTTGTGTTGGATTCCACATACAAGACAAACAAGTATCGTCTTCCATTTCTTGAGCTTGTCGGTAACACCTCTACCATGAAAACATTCTCTATTGCTTTTGCCTATATGATGTCTGAGAGGCAAGACAACGTTTATTGGGCTCTTGGGAGATGTCGTGAGATGTTGCATTCTAAAGATCTATATCCCAAAGTAGTTGTCACTGATAGGGATAATGCTTTGATCAATGTTGTGGAAAAGGTTTTCCCTAATGCTACTACTCTGACGTGAAAGCAAAGTGTAAATTGGATTGCAAAGTGAAGGATCTCAAAGGTAAGAATGGGGCGGCGATCAAGCTTGCTTCGGTGGTGAAGACTGTGATGGCTGCATGGTTGGATATTGTGGACTCCGAAACGGAGCAAGCATATATTGATAATTGGACCCGGTTCAAAGTTGTATGTACAAAATTTCCTAAGTTTTTGGATTATGTTGAACATACAATTTTGAATCCGGTTAAGGAGAAGTTTGTGAGGTTTTGGGTTGACAAAAACCTTCATATGGGGAATACTACAACAAACAGAGCTAAATCTGCACACGCTCGGTTGAAAAAGTATCTGAGTAGTAGTATGGGTGATTTGAGTACAAACTGGAAATCCGTTCATGACATGCTAGATTTGAAACATACCGCAATACATGCTTCATTTAAGACAAGCATTATCATGCTTGAACATCGGTTCAAAGGAAAGGTGTTGTGGTCTAGGTTGATCTGAAACATTTCAAGGAAAGCTTTGCATCATCTCGTAGTGGAGTATAATAAAGCACTTGAAATTGGTACGGATAAATCAAAATGTGGTTGTTTGAGTTTGATCACTTACGGATTATCGTGTACGTGTATGATTGCTTTGAAGATCAAGAACGGCACCGCCCTCCATTTGGATGAAATTCACACTCACAGGAAGAGGTTGAGGTTCGAGTACGACGATGGCCCGAAGCTTCATAAAACAGACATCTCTCTATTGCCATAATGGGATATTCTTCAGGTATATTTTTAAAAAAAAATTGTGTTACTTTAGCTTCTGCCCAGGATTTCTGTTTTAATTTCTTCTACTGGTGTAATCCGAATTATATAATCCAGACCATATAGATGTATTTCAGATTATATAATTCAGAAGGGGGCATTTACGCCCCATGCAAGTGCATTTAAGACACATGCAAAAGGTGTATCGCGAAAATCTGAATTTTATAATCTGGAATTGCATATGCACTCCGGATTATAGAATCTGAACTCTATCAGTATACAGACCACAATGCATGTTTCTGCCTATTTTCCAGCAACAACCAAAATGACAATTGTTTTACACATTGCAGACTCGGTTCAAGGACGCCGATTATAACATGAAGTTGCATATGAAGGAACAATTCCGACAATTTGTTTTACCGGAGACCACCTCTATGCATCCACCGCCAAATAAGGTCACCACCAAAGTAGCTCCAAAGAAAGATAAGCAAAGCATTCGATCGACAAGGCGGTCCCCTTCTCTATGGGAGATTATTGACTCCCAGGAGCAAGAGACACAGGGTTGACAGACAAAATCAATAGGGACGAGTAGAAAGAGTGCACGGAAAAGCAATATGTCTCATACTCCTCCTAAGCCAACTCCAAAAAATCCAAAGAAGCCAACACCTGTTAAAGTCGACATACCATACAAAGACCAAATCCTAATTTGGATGTATGACTTTATTGAAAAGATTACAGATGTACCTGGTGATGGCCATTGTGGGTTCCGAGCAGTTGAGGTCCTACGTAACTTGATTGTTGATGATCACCAAATAGTCTGGTACAACCTTTACAAAGAGCTTGTCAATGTAGAAAATGCCCGCTATCGGAGGATGATTAATGATGATAGGCGGTATAAAGAGGTCTCAGACACTCTATCCTATAACGGTATTGGGAATGCACCACGGGATAAATGGATGACCATGCTGGATATGAGTTTCCGCATCGCACAGAAATTCAACCAAACGGTTATCGTGTTGTCCATTGGGAAATCATAAACCTATTTCCCTCTATGTGGTCCACCGCCGCCGCCAAGTATCGATCTGTTAATGTGTCTGGCATATGTGAATGACAACAATTTTATGGCATTGGATTTGAATGATGATTGTCCGTTTCCTCCCACTTCCGCTCTATGGAGACGATACCATCGAGAGGATGCAGACATCTGGCCTAATAGATATGTCAGCCGGATGACAGATTATAATGAGTTAAGTCGGGCGGCGGGTGTAGCGGTGATAGAAGATGACGAAGAATTGTACATTATTGAAAATCTTGATCCCGATGAGAGGGTTGGTCCTGGTCCTTGTGTGAAGGTTGAAGTGGATGATAGTCTCATTGATCTTTCGGCGCCATAGATTAGATATATATCATTAGTTTAGTTGAAATGTATATCATTAGGTGAAATGTGTAATGATGTAAATTCAACTTTTTTTTAGGATAATGATATATATAATCATTTTTTGATATAATATTTTAAGTTAATTGTCTTTTATACATAAATATATCTTGATTTATTGAAAAACATTGATAAAAACAACAAAGTCAGTCAAAACTGCTTCAGTTCTGTGTACTAATGCTGTTCAGAATTTATACTCCGGACGTGTCAGGATTATATATTCCAGATTATCCCGAGGATAATTTTAAAAAAAAATAGGACACACGAGGAAAGGTTTAGGTTGGAAAAAGTAAATCTCATCAAACTATGTATGCTAAAGTAGCAAGATGATCAAAATGACATTGACACTCCCGTCAAAAAACTGAAAATGACACGTCATGAGAAATCTTCTCTAACGTAAGATTTTTTTTCAAACAAAACCCCACCTCTTAGCCCGACAAATTCCTAAGCCACGTAAAGATTTAAGGTCAATTAAGATAAATCAAACTTTTAGTTGCATCTTCAAAAATCATGTAAAAGTTGTCTCTGATTTAGGCACTTAAATTTTAAATAACAAAAATCAATTATAAAACCTCTCAAAATAATTTCTAAAACCTCTTAAAAGTTATTAGAAACTATTTCTAAAAATTATTGCGAGATGTTGCGTTTAATCTTGTAATAATCGTTAAAATAAAATCACCAAATCTGTTCAAAATAGTTCTTGAAACCTAAATCAATGTCCTGAACATAAATCAGACAAATAATCATGATAGATATGTTGATGTCTTCCGTATACATAATTGGCAGATTATGTAAAACCTCTCAATTATGTATACGAAAGGCATCAACATATATATCAGGACTGATGTGGTAAAATGGTATGAAACTATGAACGTATGCAAGTAGACTAATAATGTTTTTACAACGCCAACAATTTTGAAAACAAAAATTGACAACACAATTGTCTCAACAGAACAGCATTGACAAATTGTCAACAAAACTGTTTAATGTCAAGCATAAAACCAACATGCAAATTAATGAGTGTAAAAACCATTTAAAAGCATAGAAGATTCAACCAGTTACTAGAAAAGAAAGGATAAAATTCAACGGAGTGAAAAGAAAAATGTGCCACAAGTAATAAAACTAGGCCAGAAAGAGATCCACCACACCATGTACACCTTATTAACATGATGGAAAAACTCATGTTATGCGCATGATATAATTATGGCATTTCCATGGTGGCACCCCAACCGATTCCATTTTCAATTACTGGATAGGAGGAAAACAAACATGGTAAAAATATGTACCAGTTGATGCAATATATGTATAATAAAATTTGTTATTGTACGAGAAATAAAATTATGCTACAACTTATTGCTCTTATTGCTTAATTTTAAATTAATCAAATACCATGAATATAAAATAATTCCTATTGTACTACTAAGTTAGAGCAAAAACAAGGGAACAATAGCAGCTAACATCTGGAAAAAAAAAATATTATGTAAACTAATTAAACTTGATGATTATCAACAGTTATTCATTCTTTCTTCTTTTTACCATAAGTAAATCTTTGGTCCCACTGTAGAAAGAAACAATGAAGAGGCAAGCCAGTTAACGATGAATAAAAAAACATCATGACTGAGGATGGAGAGGTGTTCCTGGGAGTATGGAACGGGACAGCTCTTCATTCATCTTCACTGGAAGAGGCGGCATTTGCTTCATCACCGCTGGTGAATCATTCATCCTGTCGAAAAAATAAAGAGGAAAGAAAAATATTACAATTGTGTCAAATGAGATTAAAGCAACAAGCATGTTACAATTCTAACTTTATGTTAAAGTAGGAAAGGACTAGCTACCTAGCTAGCATTATAGAGAGTAAATCAGTTTGGCACAATTATAGAGAGTAAATATAGAAGAAAAAAAAACAGTAAAACTCACTCATTCATAATTCTGATGATGTTGTCCCTAGTTTGGCACAAAAGGTTGATGTTTTCCTGTAACTGGAAACAAGATAGAAATAACAAAAAAAATATAGGTCAGTTTTACAGCCACAGAGAATGGCCTATCAGTGGAAATCATATTGATAAATTAGAGCACCACTTTCAGAATATCAAGCAGAGACATCGCAAATTATCACTGCTTTAAGCACCTATGCAGTTTCAATACCTCCCAAGAGACATGATGTCAGGTTGTTGACTAAACTACTATAAGATATATACTGAACAACACATGCACAAAGGGAACATTTTCAGCGTACATACAAACATATACAGGACAACTAGTTTGATATTTGGTATATCTAGTATATGATTACCTGAATTTTGTAAGCGTTCCTAATCTCTAGGAATGTTATTATCTTTTTCTCATTCTGCCTCTATCAGGCAATGACAATTCACTATGCATTGGTACTTTAAGTTATATAAGTGTACTTCAGAAGTAAGGTGTGTCCATAAATACTGTTTCAGCTATTGAATTGTGTTTGGCAAAAACATTTGAAGAAAATATACATTAATTACCATCAAGATTAAGGGATTAGTACAAATACATTTATAATCAGTCGGACTTTTTCACCCAAGCAGTATAGTCGGTACATAAAAGGAAAAATAGACTGAAGATATTGTCAACACACCTGGAGAGAGGAAAGGTTTGCAGAGATTTGGGTCATGGTCTGTGCATTCTGCTCTAATAGCTCAGCAGTGGGACCTCCAATTGCTGCAAAACGATGATGATAAAAACAACTAATATGAAAAGAGTCGTCCCAAAAAAATAATAAGAGAAGTTAAATCATTTATAAAAATGCAAGTAGATGAGACATTTCAAAGCTGAAAGAAGTGACCATTAGAGATACAAGACTGTATTGTCATGTTGTCAAACCACAACATCCAAAGGTATGGAAAAAATTCACAAGGTATAGAGATTAACCTGAATAAGGGATGCCATCATCATTGTCCATAGTAATCATTGGTGGCGCATATGGAGGGACACTGGGACGAGCAGCAAAATGAGATGATTTTGCTGCAGGATCAGAAACTCGTTCCTGAAAATAAAAATAGACTTTTGATAAGCATCTAAAGTCCCATTGAAGAGAAGCAAAAAAAAAAAAAAAAACTTGAGAGTTTCCAACACTTCACAAATGCCCAAATATTCTATTATCTTTCTTCAATTGTGCTACTTCACCTTATTTCCTGGTACTTCTTTTAGCCCATATATGCTAAACTATTACTTATTTAATAAATCAAAAGAAATGAGGAAACAGAATGCCATAGTAGATTCTTCCTAGTTAGATAATTTCCCAACGTTCAGTTTATTCCAAAAGGAAAAGTAATAGTAACCATCATAATGAAATTCTCTGAGAAATGATATGTAGAGGAAAATGATGTACAGAAAACTTGAAGTCTGCACAAAAATTTCAGGTGACATTTACTACTTAAAATTTAAAAATGAAACTTTTAGAGGCCGGTATCAGAAAAGATAGTCAAAATAATCTAATTATCAAACACTCTTACATGTCTAGATCTAGAAAATATAGGATAACATTTACATGTCCAAGAAAAGCTTAGTTAAAATTATTGAAGCTGATAAATGACACAATAGTGCTTTGTCAAATATGTCAAAATTTTAGGTGGAATATATGCACTCTGAATGAGGGCTTCTCCAAACTCCAAAGTCATAACACATCTATGGAAGAAAGGGTCCAGAGGTCAGCCCTCAATCAACATAATAACACAAGGATAAGGATATACATCATCAATCAAAAGATAATCAAGTTGGCTTTAACTACAGATCTATAGAAGTAGGGAATTCAAGACAAACTAAACTCATGTGTCTAAAGCAGGGGTGACAACGTGAGAACATGAGAGAGAATATTCACCAGGCAACATGCACCAAAAGAGATAGGACCAAACACAAACAATATCCTAACATTACATAAAGACAACAAAAAGCATCTCCAAAACCATCCATATAAGGAAACAAGACATGAACAAAAGTTATAATATAATAATTGTAAGAATGCTTAATAGATGGAAGCTGTACCTTTTTATCTTTACTTTTTCGAGACAAATTGTGATCATCCTTCCTTCTCTTGCTATTTTCTTTCTTCTGTAACAAATGAAAAACAAACACGCCATTATAATAAGTTGTAAGAAATGAAAAACAAACATGCCATGATAAAACTGAGTTTATGCAATCTCAATAACAATGAGCTTCTTTATTTTATATGTTGAATTAAGTATGGGAAGGGTTTCAAACAGAACCAAAGTGTCTTCCACCATTTTAATGAATGAATACTATCAAATATAAAATATCTATTACAAAATGGTTACTCTTAAAGATCTCTATCAAATGTCTAACGAAATCGAAAAAATCTATTGCAATTTTTTTTTTTAAGATGAAGAGATGGCCGTCTGTGTTGTTACATCCTAGTGGTTTGGTTGTGAGGACAAACATCTAGAATAAGGATCACAATAAGTTAGACCCTGATCCTAGTTGATACAAGACCCAAACGGTTTAATAACCAATGTTCGTAAACGAACATCTAAAATTCTAAATCCTAATGTAACAGCACCCGTATAAAATCATGGGACATAGATTTTTATAGCATTTACACTGAAATAAATGCCATAAGGCAGAAACAAACAGGTATGTAACTTACGTTCATCCACCTGACTCGCAGCGCCACATCCCGGACTGTCTTGTTATTTAGCTGTTGGGCTATCTTTGCATAGCGCGCTATGCTAGATTCTGAGGCATACCTGCAAAGGAAATTTTGAAATTTTCATTAATTTATTTGACTACTACCTTATTGAATTTTACAGATCTACATTACTGATCAAAATGCACATGTTCAATAGTATGACAACAGAATGAATTTACTGTTCAATTAAAGTACAGGAAAAAAAAATCAAATAGTGTATACAAGGAATTACGTAAATACCATAACTGCAAATTTCATTTATAGTCCATTTCAAACTGCCATTTATCTTCATTTGCATATAATTCGTAGGATTCTCATAAAACTCGATGCGAACAGAAGTAAGCAATGATGGAAGAAATAAATAAAAAATAGGAACTTGTTTTTCATAATGTTCTTCTGAACACCCAAATCCCAACTAAATTTACAATTTGGACACTCTGATTCTAAAAGCTTAGCTCAATAATGTTGCCAATATGTCCAATTTACACTACCTAAGGGCTGGATGGGATTCATGAATTACGTGAATTTGTGACTCTGCCTGTATTTTTGCTGGTTCATTAAAACCAATGTATCAATGATAGATAGTAGTATGTAGCGGCCAACCCCTAAAATGTTATAGTCGCTACATCAGAGTTTAGGGAAAGAATATTGAAGTTTTATGAAATAGTACAGTAAAACTAAAAAAATATAAGAATATACAAAATCTGGCTGTTGGACCTATGAAGACTAAGCTTAAAGGTCCTGTTCCATCCATTTATAAGAGTTGGTTTGGTATACTGGCTCTTTCAACAATTCGGGCCAGTTTGTGACTACTACAACTTTTTCCCCAGTTAACAAAGAGGCTAAACCCATGCTTGAAGGTGCGGTTATTATGGACGAGACGACATAGACTGAAGAGTATGAGCCATTATGAAGCTCCTGGACCTGACGGTTATCACCCTATCTTCTTCAAAAACTATTGGGCCTCTGTTAGTAATTCTAGATTCAGGCCTGTTAAAAATTGCTGACATTCCTAATCCAACATCTGAGGTAAACCAAACTCTACTTACTCTTAACTCCCATATGTGATGATCCTTTTCTGATTAGTCAATTGCGCTCTGTGGCTCTATGTAATGTAAGCTATAAGATAATGACTGAAGTGATTTCCCAAAGACAGTGGCGGATCTCTATAGGGACATAGGAAGGCCATGGCCTCTTTCCCAAAATCCCAAAATCTTCATTTTTAATAGGTATATACATACATATTTTAGCTAATTATTATACAAGTGAATAAGCATTTATATCACAAGTGAATGATGCGATCTAGCGGTAAAGTCGTGCTGCTGCAAGTTGTGTAACCTGAGTTCGAGTCCCGCACTGCGTGTTTTAGCTATTTACATGTACCTTTTAACAACAAAAAAAATGCTATAATAATATTGCAAAGAGCCAGATCTGAGCGCTGGTTTGCAAGCAAAAGTTAAATGGACAAACTTCAACACACCAGTATCAAACTTTATATTTTAGTGGAAAAAATTATATGTAAATTAATAAAAAATGGGGCCCCTCATTAAAACATCTGAAGCTCTGCCACTGCCCAAAAACTTAGACGTAGTGATGTACCCTTCCTTATTCACAAAGGGCGTACATCTATCGCACCCCTCGGTCCTATCCTAAAGTTGCTTACCTCCTTGTTGCATTTGCTGAATTGAAAAACTTCTCTTCATCTTATCATTCATGACGCTAATAAAGTTGCTGATATGTTATCTGCTTAGGGGCACCAAATCGCCTTTTGTTGGAATGTTTGTTATGTTACTTTTTCTCTTTTAGTTTCCGTGTTGATGGATGATTATCGGGGTTCTTCTTCCCCTGATTAATTTGCTTATTTTAATTTCTTCTTGACCGAAAAAACAATCGAAGTTCAATAATATCCAAATCCAATAGAAAGCAAATAAGTTTTAGACTGATATGCTATGCAACGCAGCGGCGGCTATTGACTACTACGCAAAGCCGGCCCTAACCTAAGGCTACTCAAGCTACGACTTTAGACCTCCAATTTTTATGATTTTTTAGTCCTAAGTTTAGGCCCCATAATTCTATATATTATATATTAACTAACATTTCTGTAATATGACAACAGCTGTTGTGCGGCCGAGCGGTTGGGTTATATAAACCTAGTAAGCTACAACACGGGATCGAATCCTGCATGTGATGTTTTTTCAAAAAAATTATATTCACTTTGCTACTAACCAAAAAAAAACTTATAATATATAGACATTCATTCATCTTACAAGTCTCGAACACACGACCCCATATCCAACCCAAAAGCCCTCTATACTAAACTCGACCGAATGACCTAGGTAGTAATATAGTCGATTTATATATACTTATAGGTAAATACATTATTTAATCAATTCAACCACTTCAATAAATTGGTTAAGTTCGACCACCGTGATTATATACAACAAAAATTATACTAAACTTAAAAATTACACTTAGATAAACTATAAAATTTAATAATTATCCCTAAAAAAGTTCGTTTTCGGTCTCAAAATATGTTGGCCGGCCCCGTTATTAGGATTAACAATACAAACTTTTTATTTAATATGAACCCTAACTCATGACTAAAGTCTTAAACTGCAAAAATAGAACTAAAAATTCCATCTAGATAAACTACAAAAAATTAAATAAAAATTCATGACTTAAACTACAAAAATAGATAACAAAAACCTAAATTGAATTAATAGGGTTTCATATAATCAACAATTCCATCTAACAAACTAAAAATTAAATTCAAAACATATAGATAAACTCATAAATCATGATAATTCCATACATATTAAATAAATATTTTATAAAAATAGAAAATTGACATACTTGGCGAGTCCATCTTCGAGAATGGATTGTTCTTCAGGGGACCAATCAAGAGATATGCCAGGATTATGCTTCATGTTCATAACAAGACCTGAAGAGGTTTCAGGAACGGAATTGCCGTTAAAAGAAGAAGGATTCACCTGAGTATGTTGTTCTTGATGATTACCACCAGTACCAGAAGGGTTCGCCATAGATTAACCTAACCCTTATTTTTTGAAATTGTTGTAATCACAAAAAAAATTGTAAGGGTTTGAAATTCCGGTGAAAGGGTTACCGGAATTGAGGTTATTTCCCGCCGGCGGGAATCGGAGAGAGAGTGGGTGAGAGAGAGTGAGGTTGAAAGCGATAAGCAAAGTAGAGAAGAGAATAGAAGAAAAGAGGGTTTTTGATTCTTTGATTGAATTGAAATTGAAATTGCAATGGCAGGGTTAAGGTTATTATTATTTACTATGTATAGTAAAAAATATAATTCATTAATTACGTCGAAAAATTGAAAAAACACGCGTATGAAATTCATTTCAAAACAAATCTCATGCTTTTTTTTTTTAAAAAAAAACAAATCTCATGTTTATTAGCAGGAAAAAAAAAAGGTGTAAACTCTTTTTTACACATGTATTCAATTTGACGCAAGTGTTGGATAGTTCCGTGGAACGTATAAGAAAAGGTATATGTTGGAAGAGATCAATCCTTAAATAGATTTCAGTAATTTAAATGTAATTTAAGAAAAATATATAATTTTCGAATACAAATGTGTTGACATCAAAGACACATTATAAACATATGATTTAAAGTTTTTTTTAATAATATTTACTTGCACCCCAACAATACAATTATGATGAGAAAAAGACCCTTACTCGCACCCCAACCCAATACTCGGCAATTCCATAAAAATAAATATTATGCAATCCAAAAATGCTTGTTGCTAATTATTGTCGTTGAGAATGTTGTAAATGAAAATGAAGTTCACCAAATTGAAGCAAGATTATAAGAAATATAACATTTGATTCTACCACAAAGAAAACCCTAACAAAACAGATTTAGTTTTCGTAATGAGGAAATAAAACAATCGAAACAATGAATGAATTATGCAGCAAATCATCAATCCCATTTTCGAATTTCCAATTTTAAAACCATAAAACAAGCAATTGGAGAATGAAGGAGAAATTGGAGAATTAATGACTTACCTTGGAGTGAGTGAGAGGTGAGAGTTGAGAAGGAGGGGAATGAAGAGCCGCTGCTGTTAGTTGAGAGAGATTGAAATTTGAGAGAGAGGATGAGAAGAGAAGAGACGCGTAGGAAGAGAAAAAGAAAGAGAAAGTGAAAGTGAGTGCGTTTTTTTTTTTTGTTTGAGAGAATGAAAGTGAGTGTGTTGCTGTTGTATTTTATCTATTATAAAAAAAATGGGAAAAATCGTGTGGAGCTTTAGCCCCACATAGACCCAATGGGGGTCCAACCGTGCATATAAGAGCTTGAAAAAAAAAGTGTTTTTTACATTCTTTTGTTATTAAAAGTTTTTTTTTTTTACTTTTTTCTTTTACAAAGATTTTATTTTTACTTTTGAAAACCTCGTAAGTTAAAAATGTATAATAATAATGGATTTTTAAAAAAATTCATTTTTTGGAATTTAGATTTTTTTTTTTGTTGAAGGAATTGGAATTAAGATTTTGTACAGGTCCTTTACACATTAACTATTGGGACACGGTACTGGATTATGTACGGTATGAACTTCTGCTGACCAGTGCTGTTTTTTCAATTACCTTTTTGTCCTTTCTTTTTCCCTTTATATCCCTTCTGTGTTCTCTTTTTGGGCAACTACATCTTCCTCCATAAGATATTTTCTTTCTTTTTCATAATAGATTCTGGGTTCGGTTAATTTGAATGATATTCACGACACTTTAATATGATAAACAAGCATTGCTGTCTTAGTCTACTGGTTGGTGAGTCACTTGAATAGGATAAATTAATTATGCAACTTTATCATATTTGTAAGGGTTTTGTTAAAAGATGTTTCTTTAGTCAAATAACAAAGTCGTTGAAGTTCAAACATTTTAAACGTGGAGAAATGAGGTGTTAGAAATTTGAACTTTTACTTTTATATATAATATGCAATATCTCTACCAATTAAATTAAGCTCACATGGATTTTTAAAAGATGCTTCAAAGCACTTTTTAAGTATTTTAAATTAATAAAAAAATATTTTTTTAAAAAAGTTAAACACTTTGATTTTCAATACATTGAATATATTAAAGTTTTTAAAAGAGCATTCTTAACATTTCCCTATTTTTATCCTTCTTCAAAATAAAAGCACAGTATATTTATCCCAAAAAGCAAAACCGTAGTTGAGTTGAAAACTAATATGATAGGATAAAAAAAAAAATCCTATTTGTTTTTAAGGGGAAAAAAAATAAAAAAATCATATGAAAGAAAAAATCCTATGATAGGATAAAAAATAAAAAAATCATATTTTTACGGGGAAAAAAATCCTTATATCATTTGTTTTGGGTTGGGATAACATATATTGTCCTAGTTTAATAATTAATTTTTTATTTTCTGATGGATCTATTTTGTATTCACCTTCTTTATCATTTGTAGCTATGGTTTCAAAATTTTCGAGCGTCAACAAAGCTTTTAGACATCAAATATCCTTCTAGTTTAGTATCAAGCATAAATTTACATTGTTGATGCAGGCCACTTCTAAAGATGTGGGTTTAAGTGAGATTGTCAAATCTGTGGTTTAGGCACTTTCTCAACATAGACTTATATCTTTCCCATGCTTCATACAATGTTTCAAAGTTCAGACGCACAATGAGAAAAGATGACAATTGTACACAATTCGTGGCCTTCATGATCTTGCTTGTGGCCCTCAAGAGTGTTCTAGTTGCTCGTTATTGCTACAAGTTGGTCTAGGTATCAACCATTTTCTTTTCCTATCAAAGAGTATGGGAAAAATCTCATGAATTAATATTTGCCCTTCTTCTGTTTTAGGTGTACCTAATGAACCGACGAGCTCATAGAAACTTTGCCAGGTGGTTGATGGGGTCTTCATGGTCCACTCCGGTGAATGCATTTTCTTTTACTATTTTTGATATGTGGTGGTGGAGTGCCTCCATTTCCATTTTTTCAGTCATGTTCTCAATAATTGTTACTTCATAAGTGTTGGGAATTGGAAGATTCACCTTGTTGTTGCCTAAGTTTAGAAAGTTTTTTCTTGTTTCTTGTCTTGTTGTTTCACCTTACTGTTCTTTCAATTTCACCGTCAAACAATAGTTTATTAGCAAGAACATTTCCTCACATAGATAAAAGAAAATCAAAAACCTACACTAAGTGTTAGAAAGCAACAAGAAATTAAATCAAATGTATATATAAATAAAATAAAATTGTAAAATTGCATAGAAAAACAAAATTCACTACAAAGTAAAAATATTATAGCGCAAGTCCCCTACAACGGTGCCATTCGATGATCTGTGTGAAATCAATATATTGGTTTTATTGTATCTATAAAGACTCGCGTAAATTTCAACCATTCAATTCAATAAATTATATGATTCTAGGTTAGGGTTTTTTTAGACACAACTAGGTTTAGGGTTTTGAGATTGTTTAGTCTGCATAAACAATGAACAAAGAACTTTTGGAAATTTCAAAGATAAAAAATGTATCACGATTAGATTGCATTATTTATTTCACTTATGTATTTCTTTGATTGATTATAAACTTTTATGTTTTTTATTATATCTTGTCTCTCATCATACATTTTTGTTTTCGACAATAGAATTATTATCCAATTTTGGTTTGTGAATGTAAATCTAGCCATATTCCTAGCAACTATTCAAGTGAATTTATCATATTATCTTTGTCTAACAAGTCTTTATCAACCGCTTATTAAATCAAAATATCAATTTTTAAGTTTTACGTCAGAAAAAGCAATACGAACAAAAAATTAAATCTTGATAAAAAGAAACAAGATTGTATATAAACAGCCAAATCAAAAGTTTACAAATGATTCACAACTGACTACACCTAATCCCAGCATAAATAGAATTTATCTACTCATACTCATTAAAGCTTTGCAAAAGAGATGAAGAAGATATAAAGTTGCATCCAATTAATGAAGATCCAACTTGAATGCATTCCACCTTGATCATCTCTCTCTATCTCCCTCTGATCTCTATTATCTCTCTTCAAAATAACCAAGAATGGCAAATAAATGAAACAGTTCTCTATTTATAGTTCTGAGTTAGTGTTAAATCGCTCATATGTTCATATTAGCGCTAAGCGGTTTCACTTTTCTTCACCACGAGCAATTCCAACTATTAAGCGAGATATGTTCTTAGCTCCTAATTTGGGCGTTAAGCGAGTTTGCGCGATCTTGAATTCTTTCTTTTGGCTTCCATCCTTCATGTATCATCAATTATGAGTTTTAAGCCCTCTTTCATCCTAAAGTTGGGGAAAGATATAGGAATACCGAAAACATATGATCCAACTTAAATATTCAATACCTGCAATAAATTTGGGGACTTCTCTAAGAATTTGAGGCGGTGAAATGCCTATATTGCTGAATTGTGGAGAATTTTGGAACATAGTTTTTTGAAAGTGAAGTTACAAGTCGGTCATGAAGTCATTTCTAACACTTTGAAGAGTGACAAGGTGGGGAGTGCCGTTGTGGGTTTGAGATTAGTTTAGAAAATTGGTCGATTGCTTACAATGGGATTGGGAGGACATAGTGTGTCACTCTTATCTTAAAACTTTCTTGTGCCATTGCTTTGGTAAATATTGGGTGCGATCATGAATTCACTTTGATGATTTATGACTTGAGCAGTGTCAAACTCGTCTTAATTCTCTTCTTCTTGTTGATATAACGAGATTCTTACCTCTAGTTGATTAATGTTGTTAGTTTTCTTTCTTTCCGACTTTATTAGCCCTCTTTCTTTTTTCCCAAAAGAATGCAACGCAATGTAAGTATACCAAAATATAAATTATGTATTAGAAATTGTGTCAATTTATTTCTCAAAATTATGATAATTAATTTTTTTAATAAATACTTATTATTTGTGGATTTTTTTTTTTGAAGGAAATTTGTGGAATCTTTTAATATGTGTCTTTGTCCTAAAGGCATATGTTATCATGACCCAAAAATATATTATATTTCCCTTTTGGCAAAACAATTGAGATTTTCAAATTTGCCATCTCTCTTCTCTTCTCTCTCTTCTCTCCTTCTCAAACCCTAGCCGTCATCCCTTTCTTCTTTTTCTTCTTGTCAGAGGGGTGATTTAGAGTCTATTTTGACCCAAAAATCACCCCTCCGAGTTGTTTTTCCTTATATCCTAATTGAATAAGTGATTTCACATATTTTCTGTTTCCTTTCGTTTGTTTTTGTGATTTCGTCGTCTCTGAACGAATCTGTTTGTTTTGATTTTCTGTCTTTGTGCGGTGTATTTTTGATTTCCCGTCTTAGTGCGGTGTTTATTTGATTCAGGTTGAAAAATTAGCTTTGAGCAAGTGCAGATCCGATCAATGACAATGACTTTGGCGTCGTCAACGTTGCAGATCCGGAGACTTTAATATAGTCATATTAGTCATATTTGTAGGCATAGGTGTTTTGTCATTTTGTGATATTAGCATGGATGCTGTGAGTTTGTTCACAGATTCATCCTTTTTGTTTTTAGCGAATTTGGATTTGTATTGTATTGATGTACTCCATCAATTTAAATGAATGAATATCGTTTATTTTTGTCAAAAAAAAATTGAGATTTTCAAATTGATTATATTATTATTGATTATATTCATGTGCATTAAAAATTCAGAAGAAATATCAATGTGATTAATAATAATTGAGACGATTTGATTCTGCTATAATTTTGCATCCTATTAACGAGTATTAGTATTCTTCTACCCCTCAAAAAATAATTAATTCTTCTTTTTTGCATTAAAATAAAAAAATCAATTATTATTTCTATAAATACTATTTTTTAAACATTTTTCTATAAATACTATTTTTAAACATTTTTCTATAAATATAACGTAGTCATCAATGATCTTTTTATTTCTGTTAATAATAATTTTTTTTGTGGTGTCTGGGGTTTGAACCCACGACCTTTTTTTTGTGGTGTCTGGGGTTTGAACCCACGACCTTTGCATATATTATGTATTGTCCCTACCAACTGAGCTAAGCTCACGTTTGTTTGTATAATAATTGTTTTTTTTGTGTAAAAATAATTATTTATATTTTATGTTGGTAATACTATTTTTTTTTTGTGGTGGCCGGGGTTTGAACCCCGGACCTTGCATATATTATGCATTGTCCTTACCAACTGATCTAAGCTCACGAGGACATGTTGGTAATACTATAATTTAGCAATCTAAT
>Ga0315914_1000472_pt1 | contig 50359 bp, 32 predicted proteins | sample MpolenodulesMG_FD_203920 | JGI IMG/M metagenome (GOLD analysis project Ga0315914, IMG submission 203920) | Medicago polymorpha root nodule microbial communities from Los Angeles, California, United States - elongated nodules | ecosystem: Host-associated > Plants > Roots > Nodule | place: USA...
TCTTCGCTGACGTGGCACCCACATCCCTTAAGTGAGGTGCCACGTGTAATTAGTTAGGGGGTGCCACGTCAGCGAAGACTAAGTCAAAAGTGGCATTGGGGGCCAAAACTGCCAAAGATCCAATACATAGGGGGCTGTTTTGTATTTTAATTAGTTAGGGGCCAAAATCACAACTTTTGGAAAGATAGGGGGCCAAAAGTGCAATTAAGCCTAATTATTTCATGAAATTTACATGTTTGGACCGTCTATCGCAATAGCTGTAAGGACCGTGAGATTTAAAGAGAGAAGCCACTAAAATCGCCTCTCTCCCAAAATTTAACGGTCTTTACATCTGCAACAACATACTTCACAACTGTGGAGGATCCAAGTCCAAAATTTACTTACCCATGTGGAAATGTTGCGGTCAATGTTGCCTACAACAGATACAATCCAGTTCCTGTCCTTTTGAATTCTTATTTCATCATCCATTGTAAAGGGGAAAGCCTTGATTCCATAAGACTTGATCAAATGAAATGCATTTTTGTGTTGCACCTTTCCTTGAGGACTAAAGACCACAAACATAGACTTCTTTTTGAAGTCCCATTCTTCATTAATGAACTTGAATCCAGCTATGTTTTCGACATTCTGCACCACATACCATGGCATCTTACTCCTTAAAATATCGAATTTCTTGCGTAGCTGCTCGTTCCATCCTTCGACGATTGGAATCCAAACAATCTTGTATTGTTCATTTGTTTTGATAGATTCATACACTGATCTTACTGCTGTAATTTCTTCCTCCGTGACATCTAGAGTAGAAACAAACAAGTACACGTTCTTCTTTTTTAGCACAACATTAATGTCGACCTGCACGGTTTAACAAATTAATCAAAATTAAGAGGATATCATGTTAGCTTAATGCTTAGAATGGTATAAATCAGCACCAATAATACTGCTTTAGAAATTATTATTGTTAATTTTGTCCCTTTTTTTTTCATATTTCTCTCGGTTGGACTACTTTAGAAAAACATTGTTACATTTTATCAACATTTCTTTTTGTTTATTATACAAAAAAAAATAGATGAGAAGCGAAAAGGTAACTTCTATGCAAGGTCAGAAAAAACCATCAATTTCATTTAGAATTTACAATAAAAAAATATATATAACCTATCAATTTTGTAATTTCAAATTAGAATTCAAGTCATATGAAAGATTTAAAAATTTATTTCAAACATGTAGGATAATTTACCAAAAGTATGTGTGGATATTGCTTCTCTTGCACATCCTTTTCGTATAGTACTAATTTCCAGATTTTTAACTTTATTACTTGGTGACTTTTTGGTTTATTATGGAGTTAGCAACAGTACTTATACTCTTTAGATCGAATAACTTTTGACCACATATTACTTTTTAATTAAAATATAAATAATATTATCAGCATACTCTTCATTCTTCAACATATATGCTTTTAAATATTTTTTGTTGGTTAGAATCTAGATGAATTCAACAAACTTTAAATGGAAACCATATGATCTTTTTTTATGTTTACATGTATTTTAATCAATAAAAGAAAAAAGAGAGTGCTTTGAAAAAATGCGTGTTAAAAATAAATGTCAGTATTTTTTTTTACAAATGTCAGTATTATTTATCATTTATAATATATAATACCAAATTGATAAGTCCCTTTAAAGAATATATACCAAATTGATATCAACTTTTCTATACTGTTTTTTTTTTGTCAAGTCTTTTCTATACTGTTTTATTCACACAAAAGAGAACCTTTTTTTTTACTGTTCCCATTGTTATGACACGTGTTTCAGGAACATTGTAGAAATTTAGATTAAACACAACACAAGCCACAAATTTCTAATATTTTTCTGTGGTTATTTTTTACAAAACTTTTTAAATAGTAAAAAACGATCTATTTTTCTTATAATTTTTTAAGCTAAAATGGTTCGCTAAAGTCTACTCAATATTTTAACATTTCAGTCTATTGTTATGATAATTATTTTATATTTTATGATTATTTATGTTGTTCGATTATAATAAGTAAGCATGCATAAGAAGATCTGTATTTATTAAAAACATAACAATCTCTCTCTCAAAAACATAACAAAAAATAGGAAAATCTGTTAACAAAACCACAAAAATTTGGACTCATTTTCCTATAATATTTTATAATAGAAAATTCAACAAATTTCTTATATTTAGTAACAAAGAAAAGATACGAACCGTAGTCTTGGTAGCACCATCATAAAGCAACTGAGGAACACCCTTGGGAAAAATCAGAAATGAAAGCACCACTGTTATTTCAGTGGGAGTTTGTAGCAGTTTCTTAAGCTCTTGGATGTACTTTGCCGTATCTGGAAAAAAAAAATATACCACATTAGTGTTATAATTTACATTTTTGTTACAATTAATATAGCTTTAAAACAAAATATATATTATGTTTTTATGAATATTAAATAAACAAAGTAAAGCTGTTTGAATCCTCTTCGGATAAGGATGTAGTATGGTGTTGCAGTTGTAAGAACCGTTAGAGATCGAAAAATTTAATGACCTATTTGTTGACGACAGACCGTGATCTGCTTCCTCAATCTACTTAGGATGATGTTGATCTTTTGACCATAGTGGGAAAGTTCTTGCTTATGCTCCCTACATAATTAATAAAATTAATTATATATTCTCGAATTTAATTAAAAAATTAAACATATTAAAAAGTATCGATATTGTTCTGTAAGTACGACTCAGATGAATAAATGATATTAATTAATTAAACTTACGATTCAGTGATGAGGCAATCTAACTGAGTAACAATAGCAGCAATAGTGATGATGGTCCAGTAAACATCAACAGGAATCTGTTCATATGCAAGCTCCAAAGCAGGAACAACCTTTGTGTCATACCTATCATTAAGGTAATCCAATTCAAGTATAAATTCAATCACTTGCAACGTGATTTTCACCAAACTATTAAGCTCAGTGATGGCTTGGCGATGTTTTTGAATTGCTGCAGGCTTTGCTAGAATCGGAACTCGCTTCAGCAAAGCCACAGATTTGGCAAGTGGGTCTGTTGAAAGATGTTGTTCAAGCAACCAGAATTCTCCAAATTCAAGTGCAAATGCAGAAAGTGTAAGAACTGCTTTTGCTTCCCAGTCATAGTGTGAAAGCTTGTTCAGTATGGCTAGAGTTGTTTTGTGTGCAATTTCCTCACTTGGTGGCTTGCATGACATCTGTTACACAATTATCATTATTTTATATGAGCAACTTATTAAGTAATCGTCATAATGTTTTCAAATTCTTTAATTTTATAGTTGTTTATATTTAATCATATTAGTTTAATTGGTGTGCTTTTACACAAGTTTTATACAGATATTCACATTTCACCGTATAGATAATTGCAGAGATATTTTAAAAATTAACATAATAAAGTGGCATATTATTGAAATATAATTAGATGCATATGTAAAAAAATTACACTACATTGGATATCAATTACTTACTCTCTTCGTTCCTTTTTTAAGTGTCTTTTTTTATAAAAAAATTGTGTTCTTTTTCATTTTTCGTCTTCAAAATGACTTTTTATTGCAAAAACATAAAGATACATGAAATAACAAATAACTACGAGTATTCAGTAAAAAAACAAATAATTTACGAGTGTTATAAAAATACAAATAATTATTTCAAAATAATAAAATTTATTGATTTAATTTCTTCCAATGTGTAAAGTAATTAAAAATAACAATAAAATTATTCCTCTCAAAAAAAATTATTATATACATGAGTATGTATGTGTATAGTACTGTGTGTGAGTGTGACCATGTGTATGATGTTTATTTTTGGTACTTCAGTATGTGTTCTATTTAATTAATTATTATTAATTCATTAGATCAATGAATAACCTCAGAAGAAATTGACTTCAGGGTGCACAGTGGAGAACTAAAATTAGGGACAAGGGACTTGTCATCTATTTGCTCCAAGCTTACTTTGGTACCCTGTAAAAATTTCTAAATATTATAAATATATTAAGGATATTTAATTTAAAGGAAATTAGAATGTATATGTATATGTATATAGACCTGCACAACACTGTCAACAATGTGTGTTGAACGTGCAAGGGTGTTCTGAGCAAGGGTGAAAAGAGAAGCAGCATCAAATTTTGTGTCACTGTGGACATGTGTTGAGTAAATTTGCTCCAAAATCTGGTCATCAGACATGGTTAATGGGTTGCTCTCAATCTCACCAGCTGATAGGAGAGTCTTAAGAGTACCTTTGATGATGGTGGCCATAGTGCTAGTTTGTTAAAAAAGGTTTGGATTGGATTATAGAGAAATGAGATGCAATTGTGTTGTGTTGCTACCTTTGCCCAAGCCCTATCCTATTTATATACGAAAAAGTGGTTGATTTATTTTTATATTCTTTGGTTTTAAGAGGGAAAATACTCTATGTGAACTCAAGATGGTGCCACATGTATTGAAGATTTTCATCACGTGGATCGGATGGATACAATGAGAGCAACGTGACTTAGGTTATATAAAATAAAAAGTACCTTTTGGTAGGGGTATAGTTGGCATCCAATTAAAGTAGTGTTAAAAGGAAAATTCATCTATAATGAAAATTCTCTCAGAAAAAATCTAGTATCAAAATTAAAATAAATTATTGTGTGGTTTGATTTGTATTGTGTTTTTACACATATACATAAAGTAGATATAGTTCTAAGTTGGATTTTTGCATGAAACTCATCGAGCTTAACGAAGTTAAGATGTTGAGGAGCAAAAATTTAGTTGTGCAAATACTTTGTGGAAAATCCAAAGTAATCAGGATGGCAGAAGATACTTTTGAGATTGTAATCAATTGATTACAGTGGATTAAGTCATCGATTATACTGAGACAAAATTTCCTTATAATGGAAGGACTCTTGTAAGAACAAAAACGAAGAAACAACTATTTTTACTGGAACTAAAACAGAAAAACTTGATATTTGCATGGACCATTTGTATATTTAAACCAAAATCATCATGTTCACAAATTATTAAAAAAGAGACCCCTGACTTGGTACATCATCGGCAGGGTTTATACTATTGTACTAAGTACAAGTATATGTACATGCTCTAAAGTATCTAAGATCGACATGGTTTAGCCATTGTTAATTTTATCTGTTTGTAATACTCTATTAATTTCAATATACATAGTGTGAAACTCTAGTTACTTTTGCTTTCTAAATATATTAGTTTAATTCTCTTAGTTTGTAATTCGATTAATTTTATAAAATAAATCATTGTTACAATGATCATTAAATAGTATGGTGACGGAAAACTATCGTAGATATAGTAGTTGTATGTTATGATTATGTTCTATATCTACATTAAAAATATCCTGTAGTGACGGTGAAAATCTGTGGGTATAGAAAACTACAATCTATGGAAAAAAAAATTGTCGTCGATATAGGTATTTAGGGTTATACCTACGGTCAAATGACTTTTACTTTTGAACTTTCTGTCCTAAAAGTTAAATTTCATTAGTATTGGGAATGATAATTAGAGATATGTCACAACTTGATCAAAAATATTAGATATATGAATCTTCTCTCTTATACATCTAATATTTTAATCATTCATAATTGATTTGAGATTAATCACTCACATTTGATCGGTTAAACCAACACTTATAGTGTAACCAAATAAAACCAACAATTATAGTTTATATGTTTAAAGTATTTTTTTAATAATTAAATTTACAGTTCCATTCACTTTTACATTATTTTGAAACAAGATTTAATTTTGTCATAAAATAATTTTCATTTAAAATCAATTGTATCAAATAAACTCAATCAAAATCATTTTTTGTCTTGTGCACCTTCAAGCAGCTTTAAGAAAAGGCTTTTTTAACTTGCAGCTTTAACCTACACTTTTCATCTGAAGTCGCTATCTTTCCGGAAAATTATCTACGACCCATGTGCATTTTCTCGGAGCTTTTCTATTTTATCTAAAGAGAAATAATAAGGCAACACTAACAAGTACCTCTATATTTACTATAAAAAAAAAATTATCTCTTTATGTTTTATCAAAAAAGTTGGACTCTACGTGAACAAGGTCACAAACAACCTTATCATCGATGATACTTAGTTGATAAACAACCTAATTTTTAAAGATTATTATAGACCGATCCTGATTTAAGAAAATATAATTAACGAAAATCACCTTAAAAATTGAAATTGACAATTAGTTTGAATGTTTTATTTTAAAACAAGTCAATCATTATTAAATAAGAAAATAATATTGTTGTACATTCGTTTTGATAATACGGCATCTATACCATGCAACTTCACTATCTTGCACACTTATGCTACTGACATCATTTATATTAGAGATATTTTACATGGAAATGGAAATATAACATTGGTGCATGTTATTAGAGAACAAAATATGTGTGGAGATTTTATGGCTAAGAAAAGATTGCATGCAAGATGTTCTGCTCACTGAAACTGCCCTCCGCCTGAAAGATAAGTTTGGAATTTAATTTCGAATCTCCCTTTTTTTTTCTTTTTGCGTTGTTACATTATAACGCTGCCAAAAAAAAAAACCATAGCATCTTTAGACTAGCCAACAATGTTATTCAATTGTTAGATAGAGTGGTATTGACTTATATTAGTCACCATACTTTTGATTATATTCCAACATCTATTATGGTTTGCTTTATTGAATGATATGAGTTAAGGTTGTTTCTGTCGAAAAAATTGTTTAATAAAAAATAAGGTTTGAGTAAAAGAATTAGATATACTTTTTGTTATATATACGAAATGGCAAAATCATTATAACTTCATACACATAATTGAAGGTATCGCGGTTCAAATCTTAGCTACGGTATAACTCTATAGTATTGGCATTTTTTTTTTTTGACAAAATAGTATTGGCATTTTTATCGGTTAAATTAGGATTTATGGATAAATTAAATATCTCTAAAGGGAAGTATTTTAAAAGTAATAATCACTTGGCAACGTGAACAATAACCTTATCATAAATGACCCGTGGTATATGTGCAATGGCTATTAATCATATGGTTCAACGTGAAAAATAATAGTATTTGAATACGAGTTTATTTTTTTTTTTGTCAAAACAAAAAAAGAATACGAGTTTTTTTTTTTTGGTAACTTTGAATAGGATATATCTATACTATATATAAAGAAAAATACTCCTTTCAGCATTTTTGAGTTGAATTTCTCTTCCTAAAAATACCTTCAATTTTCAATACAAATAACACATGTAACAAATATATAAAAATGAACCCTAAAAAAAATAGATTAAATGAATTTAAATATTAAAACAAATGTAACAAACACGATATGGGAGGTTGTTCGTGTGGGAGGAGGAGATGATGGGGGAACTTATTTTACTGCTTGCTCATGTTACATTGCAGGTTACTAAGGAAGATAAGTGGCTTTGGACTTCGGAGAATTCATCAACATTCACAGTTCGTAGTCTCTATCATTTTCTTACTATACAATCGCAGGTGGACCTATCTGTTGATGCTGCTTCAATTTGGCATAAGGATGTGCCCCTCAAGGTGGTGTTGTTTGCTTGGCAGTTATTTCGGGATAGGTTGCCTACAAAGGACAATCTTCTCCGGCGAGGTGTTATTAACCATGATTCTAGGACGTGTGTGGCATGGTGTGACCTAGTCGAATCGTCTTCTCATTTATTCTTCCATTGTAATATCTTGGGTTCAGTTTGGCATTCGATTTACAGTTGGATTGGTGTCTCAGTGACCAACCCCTTTTATGTGCCTGATCATTTTCACCAGTTTAGCTACAACGGTGGAATTGGGAACAAGAGGCGTTCGTTGTTACAGGTTATATGGTATGCAACAGTTTGAGAAATCTGGAAGGAACGAAACAATAGGTTGTTTAAAGGCTTCGAAAGCCCCGTTCTTCAGGTGGTTGATAGGATCAAGGCCATCTCCTATATGTGGTTGAAGGAGAAGTACATTACTCTTCCCTTCAATTTTCATGGCTGGTGGCTTAGTCCGTTCACCATTTTGGACATATGCTAATAGCTTCTTTCAAGTTGCTTTTATTTTATTGTTTCTGTCTCCCATTGTAATTAATTGCTCAGACATTGCTGCCTTTCCTTGGGAAACCTTGTGCCGGGAATAGCGCTTTCATGTGTTAATATATTTCATTTTAGCCTCTTCAAAAAAAAAAAACAAACACGATATGAATATATATTTTTTGTTTTTTTTCCTTTATCATTTGAAAAATGTAACAAACTAGATGAGTATACTTATACTTACTTTTTCATCATTCCAATTATATCTTTAAACAATTTTTTCTATAAAAAAAATTGTTGTTGGTGTCATTAAAAAAGAATTTAGATTATATTTTTTTGTTATATTGTATTATTGTCGGTGTCGTTGAAATAGATAATCATGGTTAGTTTGATTTTTTATAAATTGAAAGCAACAAACATTTATATTTTATTTTATTTTTAATCAAAATCAAAATTTTATAAAAAAAAAACCGTTCATAATTTTCAAACGTTAACGTAAGAAAAAGAGCAGAAAGACGGACATTTGAGTGCCCATCTTTCCGCTAGTTATAATAATAGTAATTTATTCGAAACAATATTATAGTAGTCATGTTCATATCTACATTTCTCTCCAAAAAAAAATGTTAATATCTACAATTAAAATAACATAAAGTCATTAGTCATACCTAATATGCGCGTAAGGTTTTTTGTTTTTAACAAAGGCAAGGCAAGCTCCCCTCAAAACAAAAAAAAACAAAGGCAAATTAAAACAAGGTAATGAATTAAAATAAGAGTTTTCTTTTCGAACTATTAAAATAAAAGTTTAAGGGTTAATAATGTTTTATCCCCTATAATATAGGTCAATTCTGGATTTATCCCCAGTGAAAAATTTGATTACCCTCCTATAAAAAATGTATATATATAATACCCTTAATAGGTCATTCAAAAACCAAATTATTTTTTTCCCAAAAATTTTCGTTTTTGAATGGCCTATATAAAAAAAAGTTACAAGGGGGTAAATAAAAAAATAATATTTACAGAGAGTAAACCCGAAAATGACCTATATTACAGGGGGTAAAACATCATTAACCCAAAGTTTAATTAGTATACTTTATTTGTGTGAAATTATTTTATACATGTAACCAATGATATGTTGCCACATCAATTAATTAGTATGACAATTCATGTGTTTCATATTCATTAATTGACATGACAACGTATCATTCAATGCATGTGTAAAATAATTATATATTATCAAAGATTTAAAATATACTAATTAAAATTTAAAATAATGTGCATAATATATAGTAGAAGAATTTCTTTTATTGACCTATTATACATCAACTTTTGTTGATCCATCTGCATCATTTTGGATGTAATTTTCGTACAATACATTAGTTTTTGTTGTAGTGCATAAAAATGATGTAGCTTGCTCATATAAAACGATGTACCCATCATTTTAGTAGGGATAACAATTGGACACAACTCAATGGGCAACTGCAATAAATATCCATGATAGCATTTAAAATCCACATTGTTGGGTATGAGTTTGGACTCAGGTAATTACCTGCATATTTGAACGAGTATGAGTGCGGGTACAGACACTCTAGTGATTAGCTCGCCCCACACTAGCACATTATATAAACTATAAATATATCTTTATGTAATACTAAAATTAGTTATTTAATCTTAAGTCTTTGATATTTATTGTAATATGAACTTGTTCTTTTCTTTTTTTTGTATTTTAGATGCTTTTGATTTGGCTAAATAATTTGTGTGATATTTTATATGTTGATTTAACATATCATATTTATAATTATGTTGTGGTAATTACCTTTAACAATATACAAAAGGATACTCCTGTTTGGGTTTGATTTTTTTTCTTTCATTTTTATTATTCATTTAAACTATTTTATCATATTTATGAAATTATTGAAGTTATCAATTAAAAAATTAATTAAATCACATTCAGATAGGATCGATTCACAATAATATGATGAACAATCGACAACAATATAGAAACAATATGGTGACTATAAAAAAATCCTTATTTTAACTTTATTTAAAAAAATATTGATTTTTTGTAATATTTTTATCTTTCAATTTTACAATTCACTTAATTGTTTTTTTGACAAACAATTCACTTAACTGTTATTTTTTACCCTTTTTTTTTTTATCTTTTTTATCAATAAAAACGGAAAGACCATATACCCCAAAGTAACGTTAAAATAAAAACTTGTTTGTAAAGTGTCTTGATGTTTATTTACATAAAAATATTATGAATTTAGAAAATATGGAGTATATTATTATATTTATTTAAGGTAATATCTTTTTTTTTGTGGTGGTTGTGGTTCAAACATCGGATCTTGCATATATTATGCATTGTCCCTATCAATTGAGTTAAGTTCACGGTGACTTTGTAAAGTAATATCTAATATATTTTTTTTTAGGTAAATATCTAATGCTATTGAAAGAGTTTCTTCCACTAATGAGAAAACAAGATGAGAAATTAACTGTCATTTTCTGTTTTATATGTAATAAACGGTCCTTAAAGAAGACACATGCCCCAAAGAATTGGACGAATATGTTTACCACGTCCATTCGGATGGATGAACTAGAACGAAGGACCAATTTGATTGCCCCGCAAAAGAACATATTGGATTGGTACCCACTTCAACCCTAATCATTTTCACGCAAGTCTGAAAAGAAAACAAAAGGAGATCACAAATCTGTTGTGTTGTCTATTTTATTGTTCCAAACAGAGTTGTTTAATGAACACATGTGATTTTTATGTAGAATTTAAATACTATTATTTTAATGTTTGTAATTTAAATATCATCTTTACAAGAAGATAAAATTTCTAGAGAGAACAGCAAGACTTGAAGCTTTTTGTCATAGTTTATTAATTACTCTCTCATTTTTTTATTCTTTTTCTTATACACAATTAATTACATTTTTTTAATAAATGTGAAATATTTAAAATGTCATATAATTTAAAAAGGAGAAACTAGTATCTTACAAAGTAAACTAATTTGCAGAGTTGGAGAATTGAGTGTGATTTTACACGTTTTGGTATAGGTACTCTACATACGTCAGGACTATATTTTCACTGTGATTACGTTATACTAGTGGTGAGCTGGAGATTCTATATAGTATATATCATTTACTGGATAAATAACCTAACATGACTTGAAAAAAAAATAAAGTAGAATGTTAATTATTATTCTTAGGGCGTTGGATAAAGAGATAAAAATAAGAATATAGTATTGAAAAATGGTAAAAAGTGATAAATTTAACTTTTTAAAAGTTAAAATGTTATTGAAACCAATGCAAACATGTCACTTTTGGCTTCTTTAACTATTACCCTCAAGACAATAGTCAGCAAGACCCAAAAATAAATAAACCTATCATGTAGCTGAATAACCTAACCTGACTTGACAAAAAAATAAATAAACATATCATGTAGAAGGTTGTCCATTTGTAGTCAATTTTTTTTGTTTAAATGTTTTCATACTGTATAGTTTTATAGGTTAAATATGTCTTTAATTCTTACATTTTGTGTCTCTTTGAAAAATAGTCCTTACATTTCATTAAATGTTTATAAAATCCTCACATTTTATCTCATTTATCAAAATTAGTCTCTGCTTTTAATTCCCCAACAGAATGCTGATGTGGCATTTAGTGGGTCCCAATTATTTTTAAGATTAAATATGTTTTTTGTCCCTACATTCTGCGTGACTTTGAAAAATAGTCCTTACATTTCAATAAATGTTTTTAAAATCCCTAAAATAATAAGGACTATTCTTCAAAATAATGCAAAATGTAGGGATCAATAACATATTTAACCCTAAAATAATTGGGATCCACTAACCGCCACATTAGCATTCTTTTAGAGAATTAACAGTAAGGACTAATTTCGATAACGAAGATAAAATGTATGGATTTTAAAAACATTTAATAAAATATAGAGACTATTTTTCAAATGAGCTATAATATCCCTTAACTATTGCGATTTGGGTCTCTTAAATGGTCTCCACATGCCACATTATTTGTTAATCAACATACATTAACTTTACTTCAATGCAAGATCTCTTACGAGGAATCTCTTAGATGGCTCCACATTATTTTAAATTGAGATATGCTATTCAATTATTTTATATATAATAATTAATACTAAAAACCAAAAGTGTTTGTTGCCTTGAGTTATTTTAATTATTGTACATAACCTTACTAAATGATGTGATGTCATTTAGGAGGGACATGTATGTTAAGTTTTGTTTGTTGACAATTGTTTACTTATTGGGACCTAAATCAACATGTATGGCAATGCAAGCATATCATACAATCGTACTGCAACATATATAGATCATATATCAATGAAACAAAAATGAGAAACCAACTGTAATAGTAGGCTAATGGTATTGCAGTCAATTGGCTAGTTTAACCACAACTACTCAATGTGTTATATTGGTATTGAACAACCCATTGATTCATTTTATAACATGAGTACCCCCACCTGTAACTCAATCAGATGTTTATCACTAACACAATTAACCTGTTTCAAATAACTCAACCTACCCACAACTCTCAATCTTTACTCATTAATCTATGCTGCGAATTGACAACAGCCCATTGCTTCATTTGGTCCCAACTCACACGCAACTCAAGCTGATGTTAATCTCCAACACAATCGTACCAAATAAATGATTTTAAATCGAAAACCAATAACTAATTAAACAAACCAACTTTACTTTTTTGAAACTACAGTCATTGAACGATGCGAGTTGAGAACAACGATGAAGGGAAAGCGAAAGTTGCAAACATTGATGAAGACAAGATCGATTGTTGAAGGAAGAACCAACAATCTTAATTTTTTGTTGAACGAAGAATCAAAAATCTTAATTTTATGGATTTAGAACTTAATTATTTCAGTAATGACATAATTAAAAGTAATTTGTTAATTCATTTGATTTATGATGCAATATTAAGTTATTTCTTATATTTTATAACTATTATTGAGCATTTTCTAAAAACATGACAATATTTAAATAAAATAAAAAACCCGATTGAAAACCTGCTAATAGAATTGATCCTGGCCAGTCAATATTTTAATATTATATCCATGGTTGAAATCGATTTGCAAAAACTGATCCATGGTGGAACATATTGGACAACTGGTCCATATTAGAATTTGTCTTGTAAATGGTCAACACTGCATATAGTCATTTTTTTGCTTCTAGGTCTTCCATGGTTTGATTTTTTTTTTCAACAACCGTTTTCCTTTTACTCTCTTGGTAACAAATGAGAAACCCTCTAGCTCCCTCTTATACAAATTTGCCCAATAAAATCCTCTCAACCAATCGTCGATCTCTTCTCTGTTTTGCAATTTTTCTAAACAAAATCTTATCCTTGCTTTTATATATATTATCACGAGTAATAATATTTGTACAAACATTTTATGATAATTTTTGGACAACTTTCTCTCTCATACTCACATGATGTTTTTACCCTCTCTCTTCCTTTTTCTCTTTCTATTATTTTTAGCCAATAAAAAGAGAGAAAAGGAAGGTTGTCACAAAAGTTATCATCAAATAGTTGTAAAAATATCATTACTCTATTATCACGGCTAAAAAAATAAAATTTTGTGATTGCTTGTGAAAAAACAAACAAAATTTAGTAACGAAAATTGACGAGAGAACTAAATCTCACTTGGGTGTGACAAATTTAGAGATAAAAAACTGTATATCTGAATAAACTCAAATTAGTGAACATTAACAATGAAATTTGATGCAACCTAATTAAAAATATGGACAGACGTAAAAAAAAAATTTTAAGCTGAAAATTATTGTTGTGTCTCTCTTACTACATCATAATTCATCCATGTGCATTAGTCATTAGAGGCCACATACTTTTTTTTTTTTTGAGGGGAGAGGCCACATACTTGTTATCTCTTATCTCGTTCTCAGTTGACATTCACATTCACATGCCTTGTAACACAGTACATATTATATTTTCCCTGTGTGTTCTGCCAAACTAGGGCATGTGTTTTCTACTATGGTCGGTTACTCGGTTTTAGGTAAAAGCCACTGAAACTTATAAGTAAAAACAACCACTTTTCAGGCATGAAAAATCTCATATTTAAAATTTGCTTTAGGTTTTATTTATTTTTTAAGATTATTGAGTCGACTCTATTACATTTTTTAATGAATTTTATTTATAGAATACCAGCGCTAAATCAAACTCTGAAGACTTAAGAATTTACCCTAAATATTTTAGATGAACTATCAACATACTTTAAAATCAAATAAAATATACTAATTTCGATATCAAATATAGTAAAATTGGTCCAAAATACTTGATGTATTTTTTTTGACAAAAAAAAACGATATTGATTCAATCAAATTGATAGAGTAATATAAATTCAAAGTCACTAAAAATAAAAAGGATGAATATGCGAACAAACTCACAACATCCATGTTAATAACATAAAACGACAAAGTACTTATGTCTACAAATATGACTATATTCAAATTTCCAGAATACTCATATCTTCGGATTTGCAACATTAACGCCGCCAAAGTCATTGGTCGGATCTGCGCTTGCTCAAAGTTGATCTTTCAGCTTGAATCCAATAAACACCGCATTAAGACGAGAAATAAAAAACACATCGTACAAATGTAGAAAATCAAAACAAACAGAGTCCTGTAGAGACAACGAAATCACAAAAACAAACAAAAGAATACTGAAATTACGTGGAAATCACTTATTCAATTATAAAAGAAGGAAAAACAATTTAGATGAGTGATTTTGGGTCAAAATTGACCTTGAATCACCTCTCTTCGATAGACAAGAAGAAGAAATGAGTGACGACTAAGGTTTGAGAAGGAAAGAAGTAACAGAAGAACCGATATTGTATCTGCGAAACCCTCGTTGTTTTGAAACAAAATCAAAATATTAAAACAACCAAAGTTTAGAAAGCAAAATCACGTTTATTAAAAATATTAGTTAGTTATAAATATTAACTTTGATCCCTTTTTAGACACATCTTTTGCTTCTAAAGGTTTTTAATATAGTTCTCTTTTGACTTCTTAAAAAAAATTAGTTTGTTATTAAAAAAAACATTGGTTAGTTATATTTAATTTTTTAAATGTCACAGGAAATATAATTTTATTTATCATTTTCTATAAGAATTTAAATGTTTCATGAAAATTTTAGTTTAAGGATAGTTTTTTTGAAGCTTTGTTTAAGGATAGTTGAATTTATGCTATTACGAAAATACTCGAGAACCAACTCATTATATAAGTTGGATCAACATTCATTAAATTTTCTCCTTCTTTTATGATCATCATTTTCGAGGTTTGTCTAATAACCTCCAACAGAGAACCGGATTACCGGTGGACCATTAAAATTGACAATAGAAGAGTCATCATCATTTCACTTGTACCACGACTCTCTAAACTTTTTATCCACACTTCATTCCAAAAAAATAAAAATATTTAAACTTGTTATACGAGTGATTGAAGATAAGCTGCTTATGGAGCAGTTTAATTCCAACGTAGATTTGACCCAAAAAAATTACGACGTAGAACTGTTTGAGTAAAATTATATATCTTATTTATGTCGAACTAATACAATGAAGTCTTTCATATATCACTTCTGACTCTTTTTTCTGGGATATATCCGTTCTAGAGTTGAATTTGCATATATAAAGTTCATTGATGAATTTTATATGCAAATTTTTTAAGTTTGAATGTTTTCATTGACTTTGAATCTAGTGTTCCTCCGATACAAAAGTCGAAGAAAAATTATAAAAGAATTAAAACGAAAAATTAATATATTTATAGATAGTAAAAACATATTTTTAACCCTAAAAATATCATCTAATTTTTTTGGGGAAAAATAGTATATATTTAGAAAACATGAAGTATGTTGTTATATTTATTTATTTATTTGTTTAGTGATATCTAATGCTATTGAAAGAGTTTTTCCCACTAATAACAAAACTAGATACGAAAATATATCAGTATCGTCTCACACTTTAAAATTTCTGAATCTGTTCTTAAATTAAAAAAATTAATTGTCATTCTCTATTTTATATGTAAATAAACGGCCCTTAAAGACGACACGTACCCCCAAAGAATTGGACGAATATATTTCCCACGTCCTTTCGGATGGATGAAAGTCATGAAACTAGAACGAGGGACAAATTTGGTTGGTACCCACATCAACCTAATCATTTTCACACAGTCTGAAAAGAAAACAAAAGGAGATCACAAATCTGTTGTGTTGTCTATTAATGTTCCAAACAAAAAAGTGTTCTTGAATTATTTTTTTGAGTATTTTTATCGTGTAGAAATTTGCATCTAAATTTGAGTAAGTGTATATTTGATCAATGACTTTTAACGTTGTAGATATGAAGACATGAGATTTTAAAGACTTGAATATATTCATATTTGTAGGTGTATAAATAGTTTGTCGTTTTATGCTATTAATATAAATTATGTGAGTTTGTTCGCAGATTTATCCCTTTTGTTTTTAACGACTTTTAATTTGTATTGTACCGATGTACTTTATCAATTTAAATGAATGAATATCATTTATTTTTGTAAAAAAAGGTATTATCAAATAATGTAAAGGAAAAATTACACAATTCGTCCCTTAACTTAATTTCAGATAACACTTTTGTCCTTTATTTTTTTGGTCTCAATTTAGTTCTTTATGTTATAAAATATCAACATAATTATCCTTTTTTATCAAAAAAATTAAAAACTCAAAAAAAAAAAAATCAAAAACTCATCAAACTGGTAAACAAATCCAAATCTTCATCGTACAAATCTAAAAACTTAGACTTCATTGGATTTTTTGTATAAAAAAAATTGATGAGACGTTTCCTCCAACCCGCAGCCACCCACACATAGCTGATTCTCATGAGATAGAATGTCGCGACTAAGAAGATTGTCCTTCGTAAGAAGCTGATTTCGAAGAAGACGCCAAGCAACATGAATTAAACAGCATGAGTAAAACTGGCCTATAATTGTTTCAGCTAATAATTAAACTCGGGTTTTTCTGATATTCATCATCGTTAACCTTCAAGATAAAGAGATCCTGATAATCTGAAATTAGTTCGAAAGTTAGTAAAACTGACTTAGAATTGTTCACCTATAGTTAAACTCGGGTTCTTCTAGCTTTCATTATTCGACGAAATTCGTTAACCATTTGAATCCAATTAAATAAATTTTCGTTTACTTTTTGCCAATTAAATAAATTAATGTACGTGAAGCTTTTCTATTTCATTTGGACTTGGATAGTTGAGTGCGATTATTCTCGTTTTGATGTAGGGCACTCTACTTACGTCAGGACTATGCATTGTGATTACGTTATACTAGTGGTCAGCTGGAGATTCTATATATCCTTGACTAGATAAATAAACACTTGATCAAAGAAAAACATAACCTAAACATGTAGCACGTTGTCCATGTTTGTACTCAATTTTTCTTAATGTTTTTATACCTTATAGCTTTATTAAAGCATATTCAATGCTATAACATCCCTTAACTATTGCAATTTGGGTCTCTTAAATGGTCTCCACATGCCACATTATTTTTTAATCAACTTACATTGATTTTATTTCAATGCAAGATCTCTTACGATGAATGATGAATCTCTTAGATGGCTCCACATTATTTTAATTTATTTTCAATTTAAAATTTAAATTGAGTTATGCTATTCAATTATTTTTTTATTTAATAATTAATACTAAAAACAAAAATGTGTTTTTTAGCAAGAACAAAAATGTGTTTGTTGCCTTGCTTCTAGTTATTTTAATACTTTTATATTTGTAAATGGTCAACACTCAACACTGCAGATAGTCATTTGTTTTTGCTTCTTGATCTTTCATGGTTTGATTTTTTTTTCTTTTTCCAACAACCGTTTTCCTTTTACCCTCTAGCTCCCTCTTATACAAATTTACCAAACAAAATCCTCTCATCTCTGATTTGCAAATTTTTCAAATAAAATCTTCTCTTTGCTTCTCTATATATTATGACGGCTAAAAAACAAAGTTTAGTGATTGATTGCTTATTAAAAAAACAAAATGTAGTGACGAAAATCGGCGAGACATCTAAATCCAACTCAACTGTGACAAATTTAGAGATAAAAAACCGGTATATCTGATTATACTCAAATTAGTGAAGATTATGTAACCAAAAAAAAAATAGTGAAGATTAGCAACGAAATTTGATAGTACAACCTAATTAAAAACATGGGCCGGACGTAACATATTTTTGTGCATCTAACTTTTTTTTTTCTTGCGAGGGGTATATCTAACTAATTTGTTTAACGATTGTATATTTATCAAAAGTTTTAATAATTATTTTGCAAAAAAATAATAATAATAATTATATACAAATGTTGTTCAAATATCATTAATTTTTTGTTGTTGTTGTCATTTTTAGTTATTTTTATCTATTTACATTTTGAGTAGCTAGAGAGTTCTTGAAGTTGCATTATAAGGAAATCTAGTGAGTGCGTCAGGAGTGGAGAAAGAATTTAATGCTGTGTTTGTTTTTACCCGACATTTAAGTGACATGTGTATCTCTTTTTCTTTTCTTTTTTAGGCAAAGTATATTGCTTTCCTCGTGTTACAGTATTTAATCATTTCTTTTTTATCAACGTGCGTTTTTTTAGATACATAGGACAATCCTTGTTTTTGTTTGAGTAGAAATGTGAATGTGAGGAGTGGAAGAGGACAATAAACCTTTTTGTCACAGCATTCATATTGATTTGATAAGATAATACTCCATATGCATTTTAGGCCACAAATTCATTATCTTATCTCGTTCCCAGTTGACCGTTTACATAATTTTAACTCACATTCAAATGCCTTGTGACACAGTACATATTCTATTATCACTGTGTGTTCTGCCAAACTAGGGCCTGTGTTTTCAAATCTCGTTACCTAAGCTTTAGTACATGTTCTATCATGGCCGGTCCGAGGGTAAGGCGACTGAAACCATTTTTTTTATTAGTTTTATAATTAAAATGGCCTTATATGTGAAGAAGAAAGATCTCATATTCAAAACTTGTTTTAGACTTTCACTTATTTTTTAAGATTATTGGACCGACTTTATATTCTATTATCGAGTAATTAAATGTTTGAATGAGTTTTATTTATGAATACCAGCACCAAATCAAACTTTATATACTTAAGAATTTAATTACCTAAATATTTTAGAGAAACAATCAACAGATTCACTCTAACAACAAATAAAATATACTCCTTTTGATATCAAATATAGTAAAATTGGTCCAAAAAACTTGATGTATTTGTAAAGCCCTCGTTGTTTATTTTGCAACAAAATCAAATTATTAAAACAACCAAAGTTTTGAAAGAAAATCACGTTAATTGAAAAAATTAGTTAGTTATAAATATTGACTTTGATTCCTTTTACATACATCTTATGCTTCTAAAGGTTTTTAATATAGTTCTCTGTTGACTTAAAAAAGATTAGTTTGTTATTCTACAAAAAATATTAGTTAGTTATATTAAACTTTTTAAATGTAACAAGAAATATAGTTATGTTTATCAATTTTCTAATTCACATAATTCATGAAAGTATTAGCTTAAGGATAGTTTTTACCTACTCCATATACTCCTACTTGAGTACATCAAACATAATAATTACTTATGTCTTTATTTTTTTTTAAAAGGTAAAAACATATCAAAGTGCTCCATATTAGGCAAAAAACATATTTCCAGAAGGAGCTAGTATATGATCATGCACATCATCACATGCTTGTGTCGATAACAATAGTTGAATTTATGCCATTACGAAAATACTCCCGAACCAACTCCTTATAAGTTGGATCAACATTCATTAAATTTTCTTCTTCTTTTATGATCATTATTTTCCAAGTTTGTCTAATAACCTCCAACAAAGAAACCAGATTACCGGTGGACCATAAAAATTGACAATAGAAGAGTCATCATTTCACTTGTACCATGACTTTCTAAATTTTAACTACACTTCATTCCAAAAACAAAATAATCAAAATATTTTCTGTCATGCGCAAATTTAAACTTTAGTGATACTAAATTCAGTTTCCTATAACAGTGGTTCCATGATAAGATCGATTTTTTTTTTTTTTTAGCAAAAAGAGGTTGGAAGCAAAGAGCAACCAACCCAAACTGCATTGAAAAAGAGAGAATAAATACAAAAGGGAGGGGACTAGGACACAACTCCCATGGTCAAGAAATTCTAAAGTTAGACCAACCCAACTTGTTTTTTAGAAAAGAATCCAAGATGAAATCAGGAACAACTTGATAGAAAAAATAGAGGTTAAAAAAATATGAATTTATCCGTGGAATAAAAAGATGATACCAGAGGAAAAAAACTACAAAAGGAAACGAATGGAATATCATTTTGGTATTAAAACTTTGGTTCCCAGCGGAATGAGACTTAATAAATCTGATTAAGAATTACTTTACAAAGTAATCATACTCATATCATTCCTAATAATTCATCATTTAATAAAATTCATTAACTACTTAAATTCAATCGATTAGTTAATACATATACCTCACTGCTTAAAAAAAATATGGATACCTCACTTTCTGTTGTTTACATTATCTTCATTTAGATGATGATAGCAAAGCCTCTCACTTCTGTCTTATGCTGACGTTGTTCTCTTGAATAGGACGGTTGTTTGGACAATAATTTTATTTTTAACTTGTTTAATTATTCTTTAATAAGATATGTTTGCGGTTAATCAATTTAGTCATTAAATATATATTTTGTTGATTTATTTAATCTGTTATATTATCCACAAAAAGTCCTATAAATAGTAAAATTGTAAAATTACATATAGCAAATTTGAGACACAAATTTTGTTACAATATAAATTGGAATGTAAGAAGTAATTAAAAAATGAAAAATGTTAAAGCGATCCTTGCAACATTGTATACGCATTTATAAGTAGTAACTTTTACGTTAAAAGTTGTGTCATTATGATTTTTGCATATGTTTGATTTATTTCATTAAAACAATTTTTTTTATGGATTCTTTAACAATGCCTTTAGAACATTTTTTTGTAAATAATTTTACCTTTAAAACATTCGTTAACAAGAGTCTTAATAAATACATATGCCATATTAATTTTAGTATATTTATATTTTGAGCAATGCTATATCTCTAAAAAAATAACATCAAGAATTCTTCAAAAATAAAGAGCAGTCAATCACAATGCACTATTTGCCATAATTCAAGGAGGTATGACTGGAAAATAGGAAGTGAACAAGTGTCTTGAAAAATTCTTGATGCTATTTTTCTAGAGAAATAACATTTTCCTTATATTTTATCAATAAAAGTACGTATGTGTCTCTATTTGCATGTTATGACAAGTTAGCAACAGAAACGGGTGTCTTTAATAGTTATTAATTATAAAAAGAAAGCACGTGCTCAGGTTTCTTCCCTCGTGCATCTCTTCCAAAGTCTTCGTGTCCTAGTTCTCAATTATTATTTTTTTGAAACAATATGCTCAATTTTTTAAAACGTAGTTTACTTACACAAAAAATTGGAGAATTAACAAAAAAAAATACAGATATAATTTAGTTGGATATATTCATCATTTAAATGTATCTCTTCTTTGCCCATCTTGGTATTCCTTTGTCATTTCTTTATAAAATTTGTAGGTTTAAGAGACAATGTATCAAAAAAAATTAAGAATTTATATGTGGATTAAAAAGATGATGTCATAGGAAAAAAACTCCAAAAAGAAACGAAGGACATATCTATTATTTTAGTATTAAAACTTCGGTTCCTAACAGAAAGAGACTTAGTAATCTCAAGTTCAGCCGAAAGGTAAATAAAATCAGATTAATAATTATTCCACCAAATATTCGAACTCATATTCTTCTAAAAAAAAAGATTGATTCTTTAGTAAAACTCACTGACCACTTAAACTCACTTTCTATTGTTCACATTATCCTTCATTTAGGTGATGATAGCATTAATTAATAATAAAAAAAAAAAGAACTCGCGTGTCCTACGTTCACACGAAAGAAAACGGAAAGTACTTGGATGATATTGTGGTTGGTGACATTGACCAACCACAATGTCACAAATATATAAAAAAACAAAAAGACCTTAGAAAAAAGAAAGAAGAAAAGTCACTTATGACGTTGTGGTTGGCCAATGTCACAATATCACCAACCACAATGTCACCCAAGTGCTACCCGAAGAAAACAGACAACAAAGCCTCTCACTTGTGTCTTTAGCTTAAGTTGTTCTCTTGAATAGGACGGTTGTTTGGACAATAATTTAACTTTTAATTTAGTTAAAATATTTTTTTAATTAGATATTTTTTTGGTTAATCAATTTAGTCATTAATATGTATATTTTTGATTTATTTATTCTGTTAAATTATACACAAAAACATAATAAAAAAATAAACATTAATAATTCATTGTAATTATAAAATTAAATATAATTAATTTGAGACACAAATTTTATTAGAATGTCATATAAATTTGGATGGAAGAAGTAATTAATAAATGGAAAATGTTAACAACGATCTTAAGGCATTGTATAAGCATTCAAAAGTAGCAATTTTTATATTAAAAATTATGTAATTATGACTTTTACATGCGTTTAACTTGTATTTTTAAGATAAAATTTCTTTTGGTGGATTCTTTAACAATACCCTAAAAACAATTGTTTTAATAAATATTCCAGTGATTAATTTTAGTGTATTTCATATTTTATCAATAAGAGTACGTATGTGTCTTTATCAGCTTGTTATGACAAGTTCGCAACAGGAACGGGTGTGATACTTTAATAATTATAAAAAAGAAAGCACGTGCTCAAGTATCACCTCGTGCATCTTCCAAAGTCTTCGTGTCTTAATTCTCAATTATTATTTTTGTCACAATATGCTCAATTTTTTAAAACATAGTTTACTTAACACAAAAAAATTAGAGAATTAACAAAAAGAATATAAATATAATTTAGTTGGATATATTCATCATTTAAATGTATCTCATCTTTGTATTCCATTGTCATTTCTTTATAAGATTTGTAGGCTTGCTTACGACACCACATGCATAATACTGATTACTCCATTGTCATTTAGATTTATTTTAATATAAATGAATATAAAAATATTATAACATGATATTGAATAATTGAATGAATAATATATACCCAATCGAGTACCATTATGTTCACCTAAATTCAATGGAGTAATCCTCTAATATTCTAAGCTTATATTGTAACTCAAAATATATGGTAATATAGAAGTATTGAACGAAATATGCCTCAATTCATTAAATTTGAATTCTGATGAAATGTGATCAAGCCAAACCAGCTTCTTAAATGTCTAACTTCATTTTTTTTGAGAGAAAATGTCTAACTTCATACTTTGTTAGTTTGTTTCCATAATTATCTTTCATGCGATTGACTTGTGCTTTGTATTAATTTGTATTACCAATCTGTGCTCATGAGTAGGTCATTTCTCATTGTTGCTCTAAATAACTCTAATTCTTCTTTTGTTTGCTTGTAGCATTTTCTATTTATTTTTAGAAGAGACAAAGTCGATTCTAGAATTATCGAATTAATTTTGACATGTTTATATTTTTTTTTTTTAGTATAAAAGATTTTGCCAAGAATTTACTTTAACTTGAAATTTGAATTTAAAATCATTGTGTTTACAATTGATTTTTAGTATTAAAGGTATTGTTCAACATTTTCTACAACAATACACTGTTCAACTTATATACTTTTATATTAATATCTTCAAATATAAATTACTATATATACGTTCCACATGATTTTAACCCAAATCAATTTATTCATAATCAGTTTGTATGAACGCATAACCAATTTATTCATTGTTATAAACTTATTGTGAGATAAAGAGAGTAATATAGATGTATATGAGTTTAATATATTTACACCGTCAATATAACAAAGTTTTATAAATACATTCAATAATGTGTTGCCACATAATTTAATAATAAGTTAAAAACAGATAACTTACATACATCATTGAATAACGTGACAACACATTTTTCCATACGTAAGTAAAGTTTTATTAGATTGACATGTTTATTGTATTTCCTATCCTCCTTCTATTCCATTCTGTCCCAACCCAAACAAATAAATGCACCACATATAGTAAAAAAATGCAGCACATATCAAACTCAATATGTCTAACATAAGATATTTGAGTCTTTTAACAATTTCAATCAAGTGTAGTGTTTATGTTTAGACAAACATCTCATAGTTGAATTCAAATTTTCGACCATCCAAGATTTCAAACATTCATGCAGTTGCCACTTTAGCAATCGTTGAATGAGATCAAACCATCTAAATTTTAGTGCTATCTTTTAAATTTTGTTAACGAGTACCCCAATATATTCTTTAAGGATCTTAAATTTTTTTTTTTTTTGAAGAAGCTAAACTAACCTCTTAAATTGGCACCAGAGAGAATCGAACCTGAGACTTTGAGGAGGAGCACATTCCCAAGTTCCAAGGCAATACCACTAGGCCAACCCAAGTGGGTTTAAATTTAAAAATTAATCTTTTAAAAAATCAAATATTATAAATCCAATGTATTGAACACTGATTAACATTTCCATTCTTTAAAATAAAACCTGTGACACCTTGCCTGATGTTAATTCGGATTCCTCATAGTAGCATAAGATATTACCATTACACGTTATTTATTATTTTTGTTAAAAAAAATGGACCACGTGAAGAAGTGAAGAAATTGTAGGGTGAATATTGTGTCAATCGTACGGCTGAAATCCCAACAACTGCACACAAGGCTTATCCTAAACGAAAAAATGAAAACCATTTACCCTCTCACAAAAGTAAATCTTGCAGCTCTCAAGGCTATAAATAGGGCACTGAAGCAACCACACAAAACACACAAAATATTAGCTTCTAAACCATAGTAACCCACACACAAGAGTAATTCTAGTGCACTTTCTTTTTTTTCCTCTAAATCAAGATGGTTAGCCTAGTGCGATCACTTATTCACATTGGTAATGATAATAACATTGACCATAACCCTTTAACCATGTCTGATGAGCACATTTTGGAAGAGATTTATGTCACTCATGTCCATAGTGACACTAAGTTTGATGCTGAATCTCTTTTCAACATTGCTGGGAACATCCTTACACGTTCAACCCATGTTGTTGATAACGTTCTTCAAGTATGTAAATATATATGCACATTAATCATTTTTTTCATTTTATTTATGCATTTTGATTTTTGTGATTTTGCCAACTTCTATTATACTTCTCGGTTCGATATTTTTATATAGTGCCTCTAATTAAATTGTTTATAATTATCAGGGACATCAAGGAGGTCTGGAGCACCTGGATAACATTAATCCAACAGCTAGCTTCACTTCACCGCTGTGTACTTTGAAGCAAATTAACTCTGAGGTGTCAATTTAATATTTTATTTTCGTATGATAAATTATATTGGGTTAAATATAGTTTTAGTCACTACAAACTTACGAGCTCTAAATTTAATATCGCAAAATACTATTGTTTATAATATAGAGTCATTTACTTAAAAGTATCTATAAGTTATCATCGCGACTCTCGCTCTCTCTAATAACAATTGGATCCCACAATTAAAATAAGAAACAAAATAGATAAAAATAAAAAATGTTTTTATAAAGCAAACATACAATTAACAAAAAAATTGTATGTTCTTTTCTATGACATATGTTAGTATGTTTTTTTTAATAGATGATAATATGTTAATTATTATGTTAGTATTTTATCCCTTTAACTTATTAATTTAAATTAGTTAAGGATTATAGTAACTAATGTCCTAAGAGCACATGTTAAAAAACCTAAAAAGAGCAACTTTGTATTGAAAAACATAATATTTTTTTAACTTTTAAAAAATTGAATGCACAACTTTTAATACATATATTTCTATAATAAGTTCGTTAATAACACATGTTCATGAGGACACAAGTTTACATATCCCGAAACTCTTTCGTCCTTTCTTCTTTTGAAATTGCTTCAAACACATGTGACCTTTTCTCAAATAAGCCCACAATTGGAACAAAGAAAAACCTTATCCATAATATTTTTTTTTTTATCTAAAGATTTGGTACCAATTCTTTGCTACAGCTCTAATGAATACCAAGATCGTCCCAACATATCTAGAGGTCTAAAATAATTTTTATAGTGACACCATTTAAATTAAAATTATAATAATACGAGACTTATAAAAGAAAATTCAAGTTTTGATGAGTTCAAGAAGAAAATGAGACTCTTTTGACCAACTAATCTAGTTGAACATCTATAATTATTTTGTTACATTGAAGAAAGGTAAATGTACATCTTCTTAAAAAAAATTGAAGAAAGGAAAATTATTATTATTGTAAGTTTCGAATCACGTTACTTGAGCTTATATAGTTTAGATCTTCCTGCTAAGTTGACATCTCTTTAAAGTCCATATTAAACAAATTCTTGAAAGGAAGAAAATTTTAGTTTAGATCTTTCTTAAGGGCATTTACTAATCTAAATTCTTTATTATATAAAAAATAGTTCGATACAAAAATCATTATGTAAACTTTATAGTTTAAAATAACTAATACATTTATATTGTATGATGATGGCAGATGTCATGCAAGGCACCAGGAGAGGAAATAGCTTACAATACAACACTAGCAATCCTAAAAAAACTGTCAAACTATTCATGGGTTGCAAAAGGAGTGCTCACTCTTTCTGCTTTTGCCCTTGAGTATGGAGACTTCTGGTTGTTATCACAGAATCTACCAACAGAACCACTTGCCAAATCATTAGGCATAATCAAGAGAGTCCCTCAACTTTCAAAGCCTGAAGCACTGAAAAAACATCGCAATGAAATTTTGGAGCTCAACAATTTGATCAAGGCAACCTGGCAAGTCATTGAAATCATCATTGAGTTGGAAAGACTCAACTCACGTCATGACATCAAGGAAGTTCCAGCTCTTGCACCAGCTTTGGAGCAATTCCCAGTTGATGTATATTGGGTTATCATCACCATTGTTGCAATTGTTACTCAGTTTGAATGTCTCACTACTAATTCGTAAGTTTAATTATTCTTAGCACTGATGTGATACATCATGGTCAATCATGTTAAAACCTTGTTTTGTTTATAATCAAGTTAGCAACATTATAATTGAACAACTTCATTAAATTAATTAATGTCTAAATAGTTACATTTTTTTTTCAGGGATAAGAGGCAGGACTTATCTCATTTTGGTCAAAAGATTAACATCATAATTAGCAAATTGAGGAAGCATTTGTCACAATGCACTATACAGATTGGTAATTATAGCTTGACACATGTAGAAAATTAATGCTTTATATGTTTTTGTTTTGTGAACCCAAAATGTAAGTATTTTCTTCCCATATTAAATGAAATTATTTGAATTCTCAGATGAAGCAGAGTATAACAAGTTGCTCAGGAAGCTCTTTCAAACCCCGACGGAAATTATGGAAGTGTTTAAGGTTTTGATTTTCTGGAAAGACACTCCAAAAGCTCCCATATATGATGGTTCCACTAAAACACTGGTTAGTATTGGTCATATCTTAATTTAGTTTCATTGGTTTTATGTTTAAGTATGTACAAGGTTGGTTAATGTTTGAATATGTTTTTATAATTAAACAGGTTAATATCGAAGTGTTGAAAAAGAAGGACGTGTTCTTGTTCATTTCAACTTTGGACATAAGCCAAGAAGACATCTCGATTTTGATCCCAATTCATGATCATATAAAGAAAACAGGAAGCCAACACAAGATTGTGTGGGTTCCCATTGTGGAGGAATGGAATGATAAGTTGAAGAAAAAATTTGATTCTTTGAAGTCAAAGATGCCTTGGTATGTTTTGCATCACTTTGCACCCATTAAAGGCATCAAGTACATAAAGGAGGAATTGCATTTCAAGCAGAAGCCTTTATTTGTTGTGTTGAGCCCACAAGGAAAGATTCTACATCAGAATGCATTTCATATGATTCAAGTTTGGGGAGTAAAGGGCTTCCCTTACTCCAAATCTAAAGAAGAATCAATGACCCAAGAATTAATGTGGGTTGATTCCCTGCTGGCTGACATTGATATAAAGATTAAATGGGTACGTATTTGGCCGATCATAAATCTTAGAAAAAATCTTATTACGATAAACTTTTATGAATTTAATCACTATGTACTAATGTTGTAATTTCATGTTATCTTTGGAAATTGAAGAAGGAGGAAAAGTCTGTCATCATTTATGGAGGTAAAGATAAGGAATGGATTCAACAGTTCACTAAGTATGCTGGTGCCCTAGCAAATGATGCCGCTATTAAGCAGACGAAGACTTCAATCGACCTGTTTTGCTTGGAGTCTCAACAACCAAATGTGGTTAACAACTTTTGGAAAAAGGTAGAAAGTTTGTTTGTGACCAAGATGCATGAGAAAACAAATACTGTTACACAACAGGTTGAGAAATTGCTTTCATACAAGAATGAGACAGGGTGGGCAATAGTAACCAAAGGGTCTATTGTGACTTCCGTTGGTCATGGGACTACAGTTTTGAAGGCAGTGGCCGAGTTTGACAAATGGAAAGATGTCGCGATCAATAAGGGATTTGAATTTGCATTTAGAGAACATCATCACAAGGTTGCTAGTACTGTTCATATTTGCTCTCACCTTGAGATTCCTAATGTTGCTGGAAAAATCCCAGATTTTATCGAGTGTCCAGATTGTCACCGCACAATGGAAGTGTTTATTAGCTACAAGTGTTGCCATAATGGGGATAAGGCCAATGGTGAGCATTAGCTAGCTTCATTGAACTTTGGCATTGGCAAACTATATGTCCTATGTTTAATTATTGCATTTTCTTCTTAGTCTTCTTCATGGTCATTTGAGTGTGAGATCATCTCTGTCAGTTTTATGTACCCTTAAGCAATGTAACCACGAGTCTTGCATTATTGTTGATCACAGTGAGATCACAAATGCAACTAGAATAAGGCTATTTGTCAACTTTGTATTGCATTGTTATATCAATAAAGTGTTATTTAAGTTATCTGTCCTTAAGGTTTCACATTTGAGATTTTTAACTATACTTCAACTAAAAATTGTAAATTATGTATGTGGCATGCATTTTGCATGTCATGACCATGGTTGTAATTGTAAGTAGGAATAAGGGACTTTCAAGACAAAAGTTTCCTATTTTAACCAAGGATCCTATAACAAAACTTAGTTGATATATCAGGAACATTTCTACATTTAATTATACAATGAATTGAGTACTCTATGATTTAGATGGACAACATTTATATTCTTTGGTCATCAATTGAATTATAAGTTCACTGTTTTGCACCTAAAACAAGTTATGACTGTGTGATAGCAAAGATAGTTAGTAACTAAAACCTTGAAGGTGATGGTGCCAACTTTCTTGAACAGAAAGTTACAACAAGGGAAATCAACAGATATTTCAATTAAAAGAGATGAGAAAGAAGGCAAGGAGAGAAAATAACGATAGTTTGTATAAAATACGATTCGATTAGTTCACGCGTTGAATCTAAAGAAGGATAATTAAATGGACAATCATACATATGTTTCTTACTCGAAGCAAACCTTACACATGAGACATGTTGTTACGGACCCTGAGTTAGCTGAGGAGGAAGAATTGGACTTAGAGAATGAAGAGGTATGCCCAATTCCTTTTATGAGAGCCAAGAGAAACAAGATAAGGCCCAAGTGGCTAAACAACTATCAGGTCCTAGAGAAGCTGCAATAGATAATGACAAAAAGCTTGCATAGTAGAGGGAATAATGTTAGCAATAGTACTAGGACAGATGGCAACAGCTGTATTGAGCCGTTAGAGCCTATCCACTCATCTCAGGATCTGTTGTAATCCCTAGGCTATATAATGCCTATTTGTGGTGAATAAATGCAAGCAATGAATTATCCAAGTTAGATGTTAGTATAGTTGTAGCTTATCTTATCAAAGTTCTCTTTTTTTTACTATCTGTTAACCTGAGTTTCTCACATTGGTGCTTTCATTATGGCCTCTCCTAACCACAACAACGATAACATCCACGAAACTTTAAACCAAATACTCCAAACTCAACAAGCCTTCATTCAAAATCAAAACGCCTTCCAACAAAACCAACACTCATTCCAACAAGATCTGGTAAACCTCACTACTGAAGTAAACCAGATCCGAACTCGTATACCGCCTCCTGGATTTAACCTCAACACAACCGACACCCAACAAAACCATGGCTTCACAAATACTTCCATTAAACTGGAAATACCTCGTTTCAATGGATCTGAAGTTTTGAGTTGGATTTTCAAAATCAACCAATTCTTCGATTTCCATCACACTGCTAAAGAACAACGACTGCGAATAGCTTCTTTCTACATGGAGGGGGAAGCTCTGATCTGGTACCGGTGGATGCATTCCAACAACCAGCTGCTGTTCTGGCCGATGTTCCTGAATGCTCTCGAACTCAGGTTTGCTCCATCTCACTTTGATGACCCAAGAGGGGCTTTGTTTAAATTGTGTCAAACCACCACTGTCAAAGATTACCAAACAGTCTTTGAATCTTTGGCCAATCGCATTTCTGGACTCCCAAACCATTTCTTTGAGTTGCTTTATTTCTGGCCTTAAACCAGGCATTAAAAGAGAGGTCCAAGCCTTTCAACCAACATCACTCTCCCATGCCATCAGCCTTGCACGCCTCCAGGAAGATAAACTCAACGACCGTTCCCATCTTTACCCCCACCGTCGCACAGAAACTACCCCCACACCAACACCAAATATCCCACAAAATACCGAACGACCAAATCCCAATCCCAGACTTGCCCTAACCACAACTCCAACCAACCCACCAGCAACAAACACCAACTGCCCTGCTCCCACCATACGCCGTCTCTCTCTGTCGGAACTACAGGCCAGGCGTGACCGCGGTTTATGTTACAACTGTGATGAACTTTACTTTAACGGTCACCGTTGTAAACGCCAGTTCCATTTACTCATTGTGGAACCGGACGAACCAGATGATGCAGATACAACTGGATCTCAATTGTTGCTGGAACACTCTAACCCAACAACAAAACCGTCAGACCCACAACCCGACCCAACTCCAGCTCAAATTAGCCTTCATGCACTCATGGGCCACACTATTCCCCAAACACTGAGAGTCATGGGCCTCATTGGCAAACATTCTGTCTCAATCCTCATTGATAGTGGGAGTACCCACAAGTTCATTCAAGACAGGACAACTAGACTATTGGGCCTTACTCGTAACGCAGCCCAATCGTTCCAGGTACTAGTAGGCAACAGAGAAGAACTAAAGTGTGAATCACTTTGCGAGCAAATTCCACTCCAACTGGGAACCAACAAATTTTTGGTGGATCTCTTTGTGCTCCCTCTAAGCGGGGCCGAGATTTTTCTAGGAGTCCAGTGGCTAAGAACCTTAGGTCTAGTCTTAACTGATCACAATACCCTCACTATGAAATTCATCTATGAAGATAGATTGGTTCAACTTCCAAGCCGCAATCCACCGAGTCTTCTTTACATCAATTGCGTCGTATGGTAAACACGCACGCAATTGATTCAGTTTTTCAACTTCACATACTGGATTCATCTGACTCACCAACAAACACCACTACTCCTCCAGAACTTGACCAAATCCTCACAAATTTTACCACCATTTTTGAGCCACCTACTCACCTTCCACCCAACCGAACTACAGACCACAAAATCCCACTATTGAGCAACTAGATCCAGTGAATGTGCGGCCTTATCGTTACCCGCAGTTCTAGAAGAGAGAAATTGAGGAACAAATTCGTGCGATGTTGGCACAAGGTATCATTCAACATAGTTCCAGCTCTTTCTCATCGCCGGTGCTATTGGTTCACAAGAAGGACGGTACTTGGAGGTTTTGTCTCGATTACCGCGCCTTGAACGCTCTCACAATCAAAGATCGTTTTCCAATTCCTGCAATAGATGAACTACTTGATGAATTATTTGGAACTCAGTTCTTCACCAAACTCGATCTGCGATCTGGATACCACCAGATAAGAATGACTCATGCTGATGTGTCAAAGATAGCATTCCGCACTCACCAAGGCCATTACAAGTTCTTGGTTATGCCGTTTGGGTTAAGTAACGCCCCTTCAACTTTCCAAGCCACTATGGACGACTTATTCCAGCCTTATCTACGACAATTTGTCATTGTTTTTTTTATTTATGATATACTGATGTTTAGTCGTTCACTGCAAGAACATTTGGAGCATTTGAAGTTGGTTTTCCAGATACTAATATGTTTTTTTTAGAAAATCAAAATGTTCTTTCGCTCAGAGGTCAATCCACTACTTGGGACATATTGTATCTGGCGAAGGTGTGGGTCCTGACCCGACAAAAATAGCTGCTATGATCCAATGACCAACCCCAAAAAACTTGAAGCAACTTAGGGTTTTTTTAGGTCTCACTGGGTTTTACCGAAAGTTTGTACGAGACTATGATGTTATTGCCTCTCCACTCACGAACTTATTGAAGAATGACGCCTTCCACTGGTCCACAGCAGCCCAAACTGCGTTTGAGAAACTGAAGCAAGCTATGATAGAGACACCAGTATTACGGTTACCAAATTTTGATGAAGAATTTTTGCTGGAAACCGATGCATCAGGTTTGGGTATGGGCACTGTTCATTCACAGCAAGGACACCCTATTTGTTATTTCAGCAAGAAATTTTGTCCAAAATTGTTGAGCTCTTCAACTTATGTCCATGAGCTATGCGCTATTACTACTGTAGTGAAGAAATGACATACTTATTTGTTGGGTCGCAAATTCATCATCCATACGGACCAACGTAGCTTGAAGGAACTCATGACACAAGTAATACAAACCCCAGAACAACAATTCTACTTGGCCAAGCTACTGGGTTAGTCTTATGAGATTCTCTATAAACCCGACATTTAGAACCGCGTCGCTGACGCTCTCTCTAGAATCCATGAAGGCTCATCCCACTGTCTAGGCTTTACTGTGGCTCATTGTGAGTTCATAGACAAACTGCAAACCAGTTTACAACAAGATCAGCAGTATATGGACTTACTAAATCAAGTGCAACAGGATCCAGATTCTCACCAGCTATTTCAAGTCAAACGAGGAATTTTGTTTTTCAAAAAAGGACCTATTTACCTCCCCAATCTCCTTGGAAACGGATTATGCTAGAGGAATTTCATTCATCCCCAATTGGAGGGCACAATGGTATATCCAAGACATTGAGCAGATTGAAAGAGAATGTCTATTGGGAAAACATGAAGAAGGATGTCCTTGCTTTTGTCAAAGCCTGCCTTATATGTCAGCAAACAAAAATCCCCGCTCACTTACCATACGGTTTACTTCAGCCTCTTGCACCACCAGAAAATGTATGGGATGACATTTCTCTAGACTTTATTACAAGTCTGCCTTCCTTCCAAAACCATACCGTCATCCTTGTCATAGTGGATCGCCTATCTAAAGTGGCTCATTTCGGCATGTTACCCACACATTTCACTGCAACAAAGGTAGCAGAACTTTTCACTAAAATGATCAGTTGTGTTCATGGCATGCCAAAGAGTATGGTTTTAGACCGTGACCCCATATTTATGAGCAAGTTCTGGCAGGAACTCTTCCGGCTAAGTGGTACAAAGCTGTGAATGTCATCAGCCTATCACCCTCAGAGCGACGACCAAACTGAGATTGTTAACAAGGCTCTACAGCAATACCTCCGGTGTTTTGTTCATCAACAACCAAAGCAGTGGGGAAAGTATCTTCCATGGATTGAATGGCACTACAACACCACTACTCATGACTCCACAGGTTTCTCACCCTTCCAAGTTGTATTTGGAAAACCTCCTCCAACTTTGCAGCAATATGTAGAAGGTTCTAGCACAACTGAAGCAGTGCAATCTGAGCTAATGACAAGGGACGCCATTCTGCACAAACTTAAGCAGAAACTGCGGAAAGCGCAAGAAACGATGAAAGAATTTGCTGACAAACGAAGGATCCCATACCCCTTCAAGATGGGAGACTTAGTTTTTGTAAAGCTTCAACCTCACCGTCAAGTTTATGTGGCAGGGCATCGTGTGAACAAGTTAGCAAAACGATACTATGGCCCTTTTCAAATACTCTGTTCCATAGGTGATGTTGCGTTCCAATTAGCTTTGCCAGCAACAAGTCGGATTCATCCTGTTTTCCACGCATCACAGTTGAAACCTTGCTTTGGGGAAACTCTGCCTTCACTGGACCTGCCACCAACATCCATCAATAACCAACCAATTCTTGTGCCAACAGCTATTGTGGCTCACCAAACAGTGGACAATGAAGATAAGGTATTGGTGCAATGAAATGGATTATACCCAGAAGATGCATCTTGGGAAAATCTGGCAGAAATGCGTAAGCGCTTTCCTCACTTGGACCTTGAGGACAAGGTCCTTCTCCAAGGGGAAGGAGATGTTACGGACCCTGAGTTAGCTGAGGAGGAAAAATTGGACTTAGAGAATGAAGAGGTAGGCCCAATTCCTTTTATGAGAGCCAAGAGAAACAAGATAAGGCCCAAGTGACTAAACAACTATCAGGTCCCAGAGAAGCTGCAATAGATAATGACAAAAAGCTTGCATAGTAGAGGGAATAATGTTAGCAATAGTACTAGAACATATGGCAACAACTGTATTGAACCGTTAGAGCCTATCCTCTCATGTCAGGATCATTTGTAATCCCTAGGTTATATAATGCCTATTTGTGGTGAATAAATGCAAGCAATGAATTATCCAAGTTAGATGTTAGTATAGCTGTAGCTTATCTTATCAAAGTTCTCTTTTTTTTTACTATCTGTTAACTTGAGTTTCTCACACATGTTCCAACAGAAATAAGTAAAACTCATCTCAATTAAAACAAACTCAAATTCATATAACACTGCCGCAAACAGAATATCAAGAAGTTAATAGAATCAAATTTTCTTTTCTTCCAAGCATGCAAGTAGAATATCAAGAAGTACTGGCTTGAGCTGTTGTTTTCAAAAGAAACCCTAAGAGACTAGACTTAATGATTTAGGCAACTTTAATATTATGAGATATTTTTCATATATCCTAGCAGCTAGTATTAGACCTATTCCAATAGATAATTATTTTTTTATTCATCTCTTTATGTTGTTAATTCATAGTAGTTATAACATCTTGTAGTCTTGAAGAGTCCCTAGGATTTACATAAGTCATTTACCGAAGACCAGAAAGAGTTCGAGATACGAAGAATGTTTATGCAACTTGTGTCTGAGATGAGAGAAACCTGCAAAGAGTCTTAAAGATGGAGATTTGGATCCACTTGTTAGGTGGTACAAGTTGGATTGCACTACAAGAATACGCAAAGGGTCCTTTTGGATTGGCTTATCGGAGCTTATTTACCACTACGAGCCAGTTCTGAAACTGTTTGAGAGCTCATATAAAAACGGGTTATTTCCATGTTCTTTAAGTTTGCATATGAAAACAGAGATTGTAACTTATATAAAAACAATTTGACTTTATTTTATCTTTTGTTATTAAAATAGATTATACACAAACATTTATATGATAAGCGCTCAATTAAGCTATTTATCCAAGTATGACACGACTAATCCGAATTCTTAGGTTAAAGCCCTTATTAACACTGGCACTATTGTTAAACATGACTGCAAACAATGAACATGATATTGTTTCATCAAATGAAATACATTTTGCATAGACATAACATTAACAGTGTTACATTCTCATACTTGAACATGAACACTCAAATTCAGCAACAAACAACGACCAATTTGAGGTTCCGGAAACCAACGAGAGAGAGAAGCTATTTGCACCTTCTTTAAGCAAGAGGCGAGTTGCAGAACAATGGTGAGACTTCATATGAAGCAAGAGAGAAGAAAGGGTGAAGCGAGTCATGCGATTGGAGTCAATTTAAGTAGTGTTATATCAAACAATATTACACAAAAGAAACTCACTATGAACCTTCAATCCAATTTATGATTTGATTATACACACAAAATTCTGCCCAACACTTAAGTAGTGATCTTTGAACAAAAATTGAAGCTTATACAAAATCAACTCTAACGAAATTGCAGAATTTAAAAGTGTGTGCAAACGAGAATTTTACACTCTTTGACATTTGTTTTTCTGCATCCCTTTTAAAAATCAAGTATCACTATGAAAGATTCTAAGTGTTTAATAGTGAATAAAATTTTGTCCATGAATAGAAAATTTTCTTGACAAGAATTTCACAAATTGAACAACAATGTTGAATTGATAAAAACAGTGACATCAAGACTTATAGTGGTTCATCCACCTCGTCCATGCTTGTGGCAAAATCCAGTCTTTTCACAAAGGTGGTAATAAAATTTGTCTAAACTATTACAGATTGAACGGATAACATTAGGTCAAGTCCAAAAAGAGTTAGTAATCATTCATTCAAGACCAAGATGAGGTTATGTGCATTCTTAAACACGTAAAAAAAATTAATAGCAAACATGAACCGAATAAAACTAAGTACCTCAATTTAATTCAAAAGTACTCAATATATTACATGGTTCAAGTAGTAACAAAGAAGGTCATTTACATGACCTAACCTAGGAAATTAGATATTCATGAATCATGATAACTAAACATAAACAATTGCATATGTAAAGAAATACATGAATCAAGGATCACCGTGTGATGAATAATCACCTATGGGATCTTTCCGGTCACTCATAGCCTTCCAAATCGCAACTTTGTTGTGTTTTTCTCGTTAGGGAGTGTTTTTCCAACGAAGCAAGGCTTTTCTATTAATAGACGAGCCTTTCCAATACTTTTAGAACAGTTTGTGCGCCACACGCATAAGGCAGTGATTGGACACCTTCAAATCATTTCCAAGACACGCAACATGCAACTCAATGCACACATCACATGTCTACCAGTAGGTGAACACTTATGAATTCTTCTCAGCTACGCGATGCACAACTCATAGCACACATCGTGCATGTACAAGTAGTTGATCCTTTGATTTTCTTCTTCTCTTGTCCCATTTCTCACACCTTAAATGTTCGCGGTGACTATACCCTAATTAATCACTTGATAAATCTTGTACAAAGTATAGCGTGACCATATAATTTTCTGGTTTAGATGATTTGACATTGTTCAAGGTCTTGTACAAATAATTGCTCTTCCATGCTCATCTTCTAATTTATTTACATAACTCAACTATAATATAATGAAAACTGACTAAAATAACTCTGAAATGACTCTTGAATTGGATCTTGTAGTTTTTCTCATGGACTAAAATAAGTATTCACTCTATAAAAGTTATCATAACCTAATTAATAATTATTTAAAAAGTTAAAGGACTGGATTTAAAAACTAATTGGTTCAGAGATTAAACAAATAATTTTAGACAAACTTTAAGATACAATTACACACACAAAAATTGGTTTATATATATATTTTTAAAAATTCAAGTAGTTTGGAGATCAATATATAATTTTTTTTAGGTGAAGTATATATAGAAAATTACACAGGAATGCAAGACAAGCAGACAAAAAGTTGCACCACTAACCCTTTTTGGATTACAAAATCAATCATCTTAAACACAACATTTAGGGATCTAGAACACATAACATTGATATACATGATCCTTTGAAATCTTTGTAGAATGTCAACAGTCTCTAGTGTTAAAAAGCAAAATATGTTAAACACAAATAGTATAAAAAGCATGTCGATTGTTAAAACACTTTTACTTGACGCATCTTAAATGGTTGTCTACGCCACCGTTTTTAAATTGAAAAAAATTATAACAACTAGACCGTCGACCCGTGCGACGCACAGATCTTTTTTTTGAACAAATTAAAATGATATATATTATTAAACCAACAATGCTTGACCCCGCACAAGATGTGCAAAAGGAGAAACACCAGAAAATATTTACAAAATTACGGTGCCAAAACAAAAGCACCCCCAAACCAAAAATTACAAGAGAACACAAGGGATGGGGTGTTTCCACCAATCATGGTAAGAATAGACAAAATCCACCTGTTTGGACCTTAACCACACGAAAGAATTAAGCTTTACTTTTTCTAAGAGATTTATAGGATTGGATACCATATTTTGAAATATACGGTTATTCCTATCCTTCCAAATGGCCTAAACTGTGGCAAACCAAATAATCCTGAAATAAGAATGAGAATGAATAGGCATTCCCGCCATCTTAGTGAACTGAGTAAAGTGATGTTGAAGCACACTAGGATGAACAAATGAAATACTGAGCCAATTCGAAACAAGAGCCCATAGAGAGCCAGAGAAGGAACAGTGTATAAAAAGATGACCCACCGACTCATTTGAGCCACAACCAAACGCACATGACATGTCTGTGAAAAGTAGAACACCTCGATTCGCCAAATTGTCTTTAGTTGGAATGCGGTTACGAAAGAGACGCCACACCAACAGAGAGACCTTTGAAGGTATATGCTTGTGCCAAACGTCATCAACATTGGACCTGTCCACCATATCACCAGTGATAGTCAAGAAGGAATATGCTTCCTTCACAGTGTAACCATGAATGGGATCAAGCAACCACCGCCACTTGTCTGAACCAGTATCCTGCAAAATAATGTTATGAAGTAACAAGGAACATTCCCTCACACACTCCTCCTCCCAGGCAAACAGCCCTCGCCTCCACTCCCACGCCCCTCCATCAACCCCCCACCCACGACTCTCCATGTCCCTAACCGAGCTCACCTTGTCCACCGCCAACTCAAACAAACGCGGAAACTTCATCCTTAACAGAATATCCCCAATCCAGTTGTCATACCAAAACAAAGTGTTCCGACCATCACCTACCACCCGCCTAATATTATCCTCAAACCAATTCCCCACTCCCATACCTACCCCTTCACGAATAAGACCCACCGTCTTCCACCAAACTAACGCTTGCCTACCCCCTTCCCTAATCCGACCACCCTCCCCATACCGCGCTTTTAACACACGATACCACAATCCATCCTTCTCCATCTGCATTCTCCAACACCACTTACCCAACAGAGAAACATTAAAAGCTCCCATCCTCCTAACCCCTAACCCCTCATCCTCCTTTCGTAAACAAATTAAGTCCCATTTAACCCAAGCTATTTTCCTAATGACCTCACCACCCCCCCAAAAAAATCTTTTAAAAATAGATTCGATAGAAGAGATTATACCTGCAGGTGCTTTGAAAAAGGAAAGAAAGTAAACCGGAAGAGAGGACAGAATAGCTTTCAGAAGAACCAGACGACCACCAAAAGAGAGAAATTTATTATTCCATGACGACAATTGACCCAGAATACGGTCAACGACATGTTTCCAAAAACTCAACTTCCTCGAATCCCCACCAATTGGAAGACCCAAGTAAACAAAAGGTATGCTTCCTCTACGATAATTCAGCACCGACGCGGCCTCCACCAACCAAGAATTGGAGATGTTAACTCCCGTCAACATGCTTTTGTGAAAATTAACTTTTAGGCCTGACACATCCTCAAACAGTAGCAGGACCGCCCTCATGGACCGCACATTCAACCAACTTTTTCCACCCATAATTAGAGTGTCGTCCGCAAACTGAAGGTGCGTTAAACGGACTTCACTCCCACTTCCTACTTCAAAACCGTGGAACAGATCAGCCCCCACCACCGCGTTCATCAAAACATTAAATCCCTCAACAGCCAGTAAGAATAAAAAAGGCGAGAGAGGATCCCCTTGACGGAGTCCCCGCTCCAACAGAAACTCCTCCGTAGGACATCCATTTACAAGAACTGACGCCACTGCTGTCTCTACACATTCATTTATCCATTTCCGCCAAAGGGTTGGAAAATTCATTTTTACCATCACTGCATCAAGATATTTCAGATCAACCAAGTCATACGCCTTCTCAAAATCAACTTTGAACATAAGAAGCTCCTTATTCGAACGTCTAGCCTCATCAACAACCTCATACGCACAGATCTTATGTGCTAATATATGTTACAATAAATAAATATTTCTTCGAAAACATATCAACACTAAAAACAATATATTAACAATTAAAAAAAATATACATTACATACATTAATCAAATTCAAAGAGACTTTTAAAAAAATGAAATAGGTTTCAAACTCACATATCATGGACCAATGTCGATGGAAAATTGAATGGGGAATGATCATGTCATCGTATTTTTTTGAGTTTATAGATAATTAAGAATAAGAAATACTGACGATTAATATGGTAGGGTCACTGTACATCGAAGGTATGCGCTTTGGCATCACAATCTTTATTTTTTTCAAAGGAGACATAACATCCCAGAATTTTATAGATATTTTTTCCTTGATTAATTCTACCGTAGTAGCCCACATAAAATCGACATTAAAAAATGGTATACTCAACTATAAGTGTAACCTTCCCTACTTGATTCGGAACTATCAAATTGAATTTAGGCTATTATATATAAGTAAAAACGATTAAAGTTGGGAGTGTATTGCCAATTGAAACTGCAAATTGAAGTAGAATGTTTTGTTTTTAATAATAATATATCATTCTTAAGAAATTGAATATATCCATTTAATTAATTCAATGTTATTGTCTCTCCATTATTGAAACGTTTGTTTTCATTATTTAGCTTATGGACATGATGAACTCAATATGATTTTATTGTGAGTGAGAGGACAAAATTGGAATAAGGTTGTAAAAATAAGGGTAAAATAGACTAATTGAGTTTTAGGGTTAGAGAACAGGGTTTGGAGGCTTAGTAAGAAAAAAAATTGTTACGTAGTAATCGAAAGAAAAAAAAATAATAATGAAAAGGAACTGTTATGTGGTAATTGAAAGAAAAAATAATAATAAAAATGAACTGCTATAAAAAAAAAAAAAAAAAAGGAATTGCAATGGCGTTAGTGACTTTAAAAAAAAAATGAACTTTTCATGTGCTACCTGATTCAATTCATTGCATACCTTTTTTTTCATAAAAATTAATTAGGTTCAAAGAAATAATAATGAAAAGGAACCGTTATGTGGTAATTGAATGAAAAAATAATAATAAAAAGGAACTGCTATAAAAAAAAAAGGAATTGCAATGACGTTAGTGACTTAAAAAAAAATGAACTTTTCATGTGTTATCTGATTCAATTCCTTGCGGACCTTTTTTTTTCATAAAAATTAATTAGGTCCGCAAAAAAGGGCGGGGTTATGGCTATTAGGTTCAATTGCATGATAGTGCGAAATGATTTAGAGATTGTGAGATTGAAAGAAGTATGACCCAAAATTTGCGTTGAATACATAACATTGAAGCAATCACTCATCATCAAAAACATCAATATCCGGAATGTAAGAGTTGTGAATTGGGAGAATGTGGTACCTGGTTCAATCCTTAGAAGGATATTTTTTTATAAAAGGAGGTAAAAAGAGTAGGGTTTAGGGATAAAATTGGAATTAGGTTGTAAAAATAATGTTAAAATAGACAAAATAACTATTACGGTTAGAAAATAGGATTTAGAGACTTAGTATGATTCATATATATTGATAGATGTGTAGATAATTGATAATCTATCATATTTTGCAAATTCTACGTGTTAAGAGGGTCATTGTGTTAAACAAGTATATTTTCAATTGATCAAATCATTTATATAACTAAAAAAAATAAGTCAAAATGATATATATTTTTAAAGTGTAATTGATATGTACTATCAACGTAAAATTATTATTTTTTGAACAAGCAATGTAAAATTATTTTACATGTAAATCTAATGATATGTTATCACATCAATAAATAAATATGACTTTTTTTTGTTACAATAATAAAAAAAAAGATTATTCATGTATTTTGACAACTCATGCTAAATACACACCAAAAAATACCTGAACAAAAAATATAAATACACATGTGAAATAACTTTACATTAATTGTGCATAGCAAATAGACCCATTTTTTATGTGTCTACATAATTTTATTTGAAGCTATCGTTGCCTCAAGTCCATTTGACTTGCGTTACAATTATAGTACGCGTTTTGTGTGTTTCTACTTCACTTACGTCATGGCTACAAATTGGGATTACGTCATGGTGGTGCACGGAGTTCTTCTCTTCTTTTGGGTAACAACTTTCTATCCTTTACAACAATATGGAGTTCCTACCTCTATGGTATACATAGTTTATGTTTGATTACAAAAATTGATTTTGAAAGAATTGATCTTATAAAATTGATTATTATAAATAAAAGTGAGTTAAAGGCAGGACATGTATAGGAATTTGTGTTTAAATACATTTATTTATAGAGAAATGTTAAATAGTGCCTCAATGACACTAGTTAAGGAATTATAAAAACTTTTTTAAAAAAAAGAAATTATAAAAACAAATATTTTATTAGATATTGTGTATGTTACATAAGTGTTGCTATTAACATTAATTTGGTCCTTTCTTGCCATTTTTAGCTGCTTAACTAGTGCTTTGAGGGCCCTGGTTAACATGACCCTTATTATAAATACATGTGTAAAGATCCATTCTTAAATGAAAAAACTACAAATCATAACTTTAAGAAGAATCAATTTAAGAGGTAAAAACAATAAATTTGTCAAAATCAATTATACACATTCATAATCAATTCTACTTAAAAACAATAAATTTTTCAAAATCAATTATACACATTCATAATCAATTTGGTCCTTCTAAAAATGAAACCAAACAAACATACACATATAATCACTTATCACATGTCATCCATTTTAAAACAATTTCTTTACTGGTGTTTTTCTATTGTGGCCTTTTCTTTTAATCCTAAAAAGCTGTGCTAATGTTTTCTCTTAATCCTAAAAAGTTGTTCTAATTTTTGCTCTTAATGTATTTGTTAAAAAATAAAAAAATAAAAAATGATTTTGAAAAATTAAATACACACTTTTTAATACAAATTTTTGTTGAACAATACAATATTTATATATTTGATTCTCGTTGGGGCACTCTAGAATTTGTATTTTTCTTACAATCAATACGGTTTCCTTTTTATTCTTCCTTCTTCTATGATTGCCTAAAAAGTTAAGTATATTTTCTTTATCAAAGTTTAAATAAAATAGAGTAAATTAGACTCTCCTCTCTTAAATGAGTGAAGTTTGAATTATACTTCATTATCTTTTATATTAAAATATATATTTTTTCCTCATAAAAGACGCTTAAACATACACCATACTCTTCTCTTATTTATTTATAAAAATATTTTATGTTAAAAATCAATTGAAGTGTAATATGTATTTAATTTTTAAGATAGAAGAGTGTAATTCAAACATTTCATAGAAAACAAATAGTATAATTTATTCTATATATTTACTTTTTAAAGAAGAAGAGAGTATATTTTAAATTATAAGAGGGAAGAAGAATGTAATTTAAGTTTCTTTTTTCAAAAGAGGTAAGTATAATTTACTAAATAAAATATTTGAAATTCTTCTTAAATTTAAGATTGGAGGATGATGACCAATGTTGAATACGAGGACAATCCTTTCATCATAATAATTTTCTATTTATATAAAAAAAAAAATATTGGATGGTGAGTTGTCTGTCCTGTCACATTCCTCTGCATGCTATTAATATTGTACCCGTTTTTTCTTCTTTTATTATGATCAATTTGTTTTAGGGTTGTCTAACATCCACCATGCGCCATTAAAATTGGCCATACAAGAACTGCCATTTCCCATGATTGTTCTAATTTTATTGAGAAATGATATTTGTGTTATAATTTTGTGATAATTTTCAAACAACTTTCTATTTTATATTCACATATATTTTTATCTTCTCTCACTTTTTCTCTTCCTATTTTTTTTTACCAATAAGAAGAGAGAAAAACAAGGTTTTTACAGAGAACAGAATCCCTGCAGTAACTGGAGAGTCCAGTGGAATCTCAACCACTCGTTTTACTCTATAGTGCAGGACAAAATTATTAAAAATAATTTTGGACGGTGGAGATTCCACTGCACCATGTCCAGTGAAAAGGACACAACAAAGAATCCTAGTCCGTTATTACCAAAGTTGTCATCAAATGAATGTACAAATATCAATACTCAATTTTATTTGAGTTTAACCTCCCAAAAACTAGAGTTCATAGTGTCTATTAACTTTTATGACAAGTTAACAACGAAAACCTATGGTATCCAACCAACGAGAAACCGGTGTGGATCTTTACCCCAATATTTAATACTCATTATTGAAAATCTACCTTATACTGAGCTATATTGTTTATCTTCCCTTGTGCATTTACCAAAGTCGTCGTGTTCTACTGCTCAATTCTTTTCTTATCAAATTGCTCAACCTTAAATGTGCTCTTATTAGAATTTCTCCTTTTTAGATTGTGGGGACAGACCCACCCACTGGTCAGGGTTAGTACTTGCATTCTCACATTTTTTATTTTCACTTATTATTCTTAATTGCACATTTTTACATTGTGAATCTTAAATGTTTAGCTCTTGCGCCCACTGGAAATGTTTTGAATCCACTTTCTTTACACTCACAAGTCACACTACTGCACTTGCACAGTACCTTCTCTCCCATCTCATAAATAGAGTCTATACCTTGTCAGAAAACTATTGTATGCTTCAAAAGTACACAGTGATCGTGTAAAAATATCATCTCTTGTATTAAAAATTGTTTCCATAATTACTCAGTATATAACACTAAACATAAAAGTTGTTCATATTACGTATTAAAAATTAGTTTCTACTTTCTAGGAAATGTTTCCATATTACATTTCCATTTTTCAGAAAAACATTAAACTTACGCAAACAAAAATACATTAAACTGAGTCTTAATCAATACTCCATGAGTAGTTTTGAAACTTATCAAACTGAATCATAAACACTAGAAAATTTATTATGCAATGACTTGCTCCAAACTGCATCCCTCCTCAATAAACATTCTCACTAATTGTCTCAGCTGTGCATCAACCACTATGTCACAACTGCCTCTACTCACATTAAAGCTCATAGATAATCACCCGGCCATTCAACCGAAACACAGCAGTATACTTCTTGTAGATATGTCAAAATCGCCCGTTCAGTATATATGCGCTGCTAGACATAGTTTGCGCTTATGGTTGTTGCAAGTTCAGGGGAGATGAACTCTTCTGGAGGGCTGGTCAGAGATTCGCTGTAGTTGACATATGATGTATGTCATTTGAATTAAATTTGTTTGATTTTCTTAAATTAGGGTGGTAACTACTCATTTTATATTTCCAATGATATATAATGTATTTGTTTTTTGAAGAGATGTATGATGTATTTGATATTTTCATTATGAATCAATTTTAGCCTTGTTGAAATATTTGAAATCAAATATCTTAATATTTTATCGATTGATCTACACTAGTCTTCACTATTTAGGAACATTTATGCAACATAATTAGCTACAATTGCAACTAAAACTGTCTGCTAGAAATTGGCTGCAAATTAGCTACTTAATATGCAACATTTTTCAAGTGTTACAAGTAATACTCTCAATTGTTACTGAAATCATTCAGTAACACGGGTTTTACCTAACATTTATCAAATATTACTAAATCTAAATAGTAACATTTTTTTATTTACTTACATTTATTAAGTGTTACATGTAGTGGTAGTGCAAGCCACCCCAAACAAATGGACAAACTAAGGCAATCAACAAGCTTTTGGAAAGTCTTCTTTAGAGCTTTATTGGTATGAACTTGAAGCAATGAGATCTCATTGACGCACAATTCGAGTTTGCCTACACTGGTGCAAGTCTATGTAGATGAAAGAGTTTCTACTTAAGGAGGACCATTCTAATGACCAGCTAGATTAGCACTTGATAGGGACATTGTTGGGGTACTAAGTGTAAATAAAAATTTCATATTGGCTATACAATAATTGTGTGAGAGATGAGTAAAAAAAAATATATATAAGTAAAGAAATAAGTTCACTAATTGTTTTATAAGATTTTTGGTGTACATGTGATGTTCAAATCACTTGTATGGTTGCTTTTGAGCCCAATATAATGATCCTAGATACTTTTAAAAACACCGAGTTGAATTCTTAAGTTTGGAAACACAATTGATATGAGACATGTCAACCACTTAATTATCCATCAATTAACATAAGGTATTAAAAAACTAAATTTCCTCTAAAATAAATTGAAACTATTTAATGTGATACTAATGATTATTTTATGACCGCATTCGATAAGATTTGAACTTAGTCTATATAGATGCAAGATAAGATATTACTTTCAATTCTCAAGAATTGCACACGATAATACTTAATGCTTAAGTTAAAAACAACAATACTGTGTCAGTTGTACTATGAACTCCGAACAGCTCAGCAAGAGACTTATCCTAACAGCAAAAAGAAAAAGAAATAAAGTGTTAATTTTATATATCAAATGATTAATTACACATGAATATAAATAGAAGATAAACGAGCAATAAGATGTGCCAATAGACTTTTTTATTTGACAAAATCAATCCTCGTAAACACAATATTTATAACCCTAGGAGACATGACATTGTTGTGCATGACCCTTTAAACTCAAATGATGATAGCTAGGGCACTCAATGCTATAAATAGGGCACTGAAGCAACCACACAAAGCACACAAAATCTTTGCTTCTAAACCATAGTAACCCACAAGAGTAATTCTAGTGCACTTTTTTTTTCTCTCTGAATCAATATGATTCGCCTATCGAGATCATCTATTCACATTGGAAATGGCGATATTATCAACCATAACCCTTTAACCATGTCTGATGAACACATTTTGGAAGAGATTTATTCAACTCATGTCCATAGTGACACTAAGTTTGATGCTGAATACCTTTTCAACGTTGCTGGGAACATCCTTACACGTTCAACCCATGTTGTTGATAACTTTGTGCAAGTATGTGTATATTTGCACGTGCATCTATTTATTTAAAATAATAGTAGTAATAATTATTATTTATGCCTTTGATTTTTGAGATTTTGCCAACTTCTGCTCTATCTCTCGGTTCTTTTTATTATGTAGTATAGTAAATAATGTTTTTTAGGGATGAATAACGTTAACTTTGTTTATTACAGGGACATGAAAATCAAACAAGTCTGGAACAATTGGACAACATTAACCCCCCTGCTAGCTTCACTTCACCGTTGTGTACTTTGAAGAAAATCAATTCTGAGGTCTTATTTTAATATTTCATTTTCATATGCTAAACTAAGTACACATATCCCAACATTAAGCTCTTCCGATTTAGCTCGATATTTTTAAAGTATTGGTTTTGGTACAAATCGTGTGGTTGGAAGAAAAAATGTAGTTGTTAGGAGAGATTTTGGGTATGTTTGTTACAGGTTAGAAAAACAAAAATATTTTGATTTTTAATAATTTAGAGATTAAATTAAAATCCCTAAAAAAAATTAGAGATTAAATGTGTTTTTGTTAAAAAGTTATTTAAAATTTTAATATTTAATAATTAAGATTAACAAATTGAAATAGTTTATTGATTTTATTTTTCTTTTCAGATTCTCTTTTTTACAAAAATTTGAACAACATATGATGATAATTTTTTAAAAAAATATAATGATTTTTTCCAAAAAAAAAAAATCCAATAACAAAGGGGTCTCTCTATTAAAGGTGATCAATCAGACTCTCAATCAAGATTAATCAATTTAGTGTTCGTGATCTTAGCTCAGTTGGTATATACAATGCATAATATATGCAAATTCCGGGTTTCAAACCCTGACCACCACAAGAAATAAAAGATTAATCAATTTACACGGTTTAGGAGAAAACGTTTTGTTTTTTAAACCTTAAAAACCAAATTATTAAGCGTTTTGTTTTTTTTGAAATAATTATTAATGTTGATAATATATATACTTGTTATAAATCATGAGTGTGTTATGATATCACCTCTTAACATTTTTCTTTAGCAACAACTCAATCTAGAGAGTGAATTCCATGAAAATAATATATGTGGTTGATTACCCAAAATCGTTTAGATGAATGAAATAAGTCTTTTTTACTTAACCAAGGACATGAGTTCGAATTCAGCCTTAGACATGCAGCAACAACGTTGTGCTTACATCCCACAAGGTTCGAGTGATTAGTCTCTACAAATTGTGCTGGGTGCATACCAGTTTACACCCAGAAATATAAGTGGTCGATTTAAAAGCTATTTATGGATTGAACAAAAAAACTATTAATGGAAAAACTTTGGCAAACTAAAATAGGCTAGCTTAACAAAAATAATCTGTTTGCATTTTTATTTTTATGTTTTACATCCTCTCTTTCCTTAGAAATGACTTCAACTACTTTTGGCCTTTCTAAAATTAGCACATAACTAAGAGCAAAAAAACCTTAAGATTTGGTGCACATTGTATATGAATAACAGTATTGTATGATGGTGGCAGATGGCATGCAAGGCCCCAGGTGAGGAAATTGCATACAAAACAACACTAGCAATCTTGAACAAGCTGTCAAACTATTCATGGGTTGCAAAAGGAGTGCTCACTCTTTCTGCTTTTGCTCTTGAATATGGAGAGTTCTGGCTGCTATCACAGTATCTACCAACAGAACCACTAGCCAAATCATTGGCTATAATGAAGAGAGTGCCTCAACTCACTAAACCTGAATCCCTCAAAAAACACCGCTATGCAATCTTGGAGGTGAACAACCTGATCAAGGCAACATGGCAAGTGATTGATATCATCATTGAGTTAGAAAGGCTCAACTCACGTCACGACATCAAGGAAGTGCCAGCTCTTGCTCCAGCTTTGGAGCAATTCCCTGTTGATGTCTATTGGGTTATCGTCACCATTGTTGCAATTGTTACTCAGATTGAATGCCTTACAACTGATTCGTAAGTTTTGTTATTGATCTTGTTGGTATTGAATCCTTCTGCGTAACGATTAAGTCAGCTACATTAATACAAAAATAGTTACTAATAATATTTCTATTTTCAGGGAAAAGAGGCAGGACTTATCTCAATTTGGCCAAAAAATCAACATCATAATCAGCAAATTGAGGAAGCATGTGTCACAAATCACTATACAGATTGGTAATTATAGCTTGTGACATGTATTAAATTTGATTTATTCATATTTTCTTCCCATATTGAAGGAAATTATTTAAATTCTCAGATGAAGCTTTGTATAACAAGTTACTCAAAAAGCTCTTTCAAACTCCGACGGAAATTATGGAAGTGTTTAAGGTGCTTATTTTTTGGAAAGATACTCCACAAACACCCATCTACTGTGGTTCCACTAAAACACTGGTTAGGGTTTATCATATCTTAATAACTTTATACATTATGCTACTAAATACATTTCTTTTAAAGTGAGCGCATTTTGTCTTGACTTTTTAATATAGTTTGGTTGGAATGGTTTATATTTAAACAGGTTAATATTGACGTGTTAAAAAAGAAGGACGTGTTCTTGTTCATTTCAACCTTGGACATCTGCCAAGAAGACATCTCAATTATGATTCGAATTTATGATCATATCAAGAAAACAGGAAGCCAACACCAGATTGTGTGGGTTCCCATTGTGGAGGAATGGAATGATACAGGAAGGAAGAAGTTTGATTCTTTGAAGTCTAAGATGCCATGGTATGTGTTACATCATTTTGCAACCATAAAAGGTATCAAGTTCATAAAAGAGGAGTTGCATTTCAAGCTGAATCCTTTGGTTGTTGTGTTGAGTACAAAAGGAAAGATTCTGCATCAGAATGCATTTCATATGATTCATGTTTGGGGAGTAAAGGGATTCCCTTTCACCAAAACCAAAGAAGAATCAATGACCCAAGAGTTAATGTGGGTTGATTCTGTGCTGGTTGGCATTGATATAAAGATTAAGTGGGTAAGTGTTTGGTTGGTCGTAAATTTTATAAAATCTCTTATTATGATGAAACTCTTATATACTCTTATATAACATCATGTACTAATATTTACCTATGTTGAGACATAATATGTTTGTGACAAACTTTTTTACATATCTAGTGCAGATTATTTCTAGAAGTTTAATATATTGTCCATTCGCGTTATTGTTGACAAATTTACATTGAGAAAAAGAAATGTGACTAATAAATTTCATATATTTCCTTTGAAAAATGAAGAGGGAGGATGACATTGTCATCATTTGTGGAGGTAAAGATAAGGAATGGATTCAACAATTCACTAAGTATTTTGGTGCCCTAGTAAATGATGCAACTATTAAGCAGACAAAGACTTCAATTGAGTTGATTTGCTTGGAGTCTCAACAACAAAATGTGGTTAACACCTTTTGGAAAAAGGTAGAGAGTTTGTTTGTGACCAAGATGCATGAGAAAACAAACACCATTACACAGCAGGTTG
>Ga0315914_1000474_pt1 | contig 50324 bp, 21 predicted proteins | sample MpolenodulesMG_FD_203920 | JGI IMG/M metagenome (GOLD analysis project Ga0315914, IMG submission 203920) | Medicago polymorpha root nodule microbial communities from Los Angeles, California, United States - elongated nodules | ecosystem: Host-associated > Plants > Roots > Nodule | place: USA...
AAAAAATTCACAAAAAAAAAAAAAAAAAAACTTTCCAAGCACAAATTACTTTCTAGAACATTCTAAAAAACGCACCTGCTTGGCTCGTTTCCCAAACACAAACAACATAGCATCAATAACATTACTCTTCCCACTTCCATTCGGTCCAACCACAGCCGAAAAACTCTGAAACCAAAATTTCACCAAATTTCAACTTCACAAGTAAAATTGAACCAATTGAATTCAAAAACTGGAAGTATATAAATCAAACCTTATGAAAGGGACCAACGCGTTGTTCGCCGGCGTAAGATTTGAAGTTCCGCATCACCATTTCTTGGATGAAGAGCCTAGGCCGTGCGCGAGCTGATTCGGGTTGCGATTCCATTGAGTTAGAACGAGTTAGGGTTTGTTTGGGAATTTAGGGCACAGATCGAGAAGAAGGTGAAGAAGAAGTGTATCTTTTTGTTTTTCGATTTTCTCTACGGTTAGATTAAGTTGCAATAATTCGAAGTGGAAGTTGAAGTAGAAAAGCACGTTGGCGGTAAGTGAAATTTTGGTGAGGGGTTCAAATTTTGAATAGGGGAATTGGGGAAATTATGCTCACCTAAATAAATACGTTGTTTGGTTGAAGAGAAAGAATAAGGTAAGAAATGTATGATAGAGTATCACTTTTTGTTGTTTGGTACTGGCTAAACAGTGGAAAGGAAAGAAAATATTGATGGCCTCCACCCAAAAAAACAATCCCCTCTCACATGCACGGAAAGATGACGGAGCCAAAATGTAGAAAAGACTATTTAATTTGTATTTGTAACCGTATAAGTATTTTTTAATGAAAATAAATATAAGTATATGTGTCCCCTCTCAAAGAAAAAGAGTATATGTATCCTTTGTAGTTAAGGTTATTTATGTCATTTACTAAATATATAAACTTTTCTTTCCTTTTAATTTCATTCCTATCAAACAATCTTTAAAATCATCTTACTTTCTATTCGGTATTGACTTTCATTCCCTCAACATTCATTCCTTCTATTTTCTTTCTTTCTTTCCACTTTGTTTTGACATCTATACAAAGCCTAAGGTTTTTGAATGCTTCAAACTTGAAGACATATTTGTATCAGATATCGATATTTCACGGATACTCACAATTACGTACACACAAAGTAACATAATTATTTTTTATTTTTTTAAATATTTTATCGAATACTTATATGTTACTACACATATATCGTTAAATGCAAATTTCAACGTATATTTCGAGCAAGTCAATTATATTCCGAGTGAAAAAGGTCACTTAGTGTTTGAACCAAATAAAGGCAATCAAAGACCAAGAAACTTCGAAGACTAAAGTAAATCATCGTAACTACTCAAAGAATTCAAGAAACCCCAAGTCAGCGAATATTCAAAGCGCCAAATATTCAAATTTAGAAGACACTTGCCATTGATGCATTGTGGTAGTTAGTTTATTTTATTTTCTCTATAATTTGTAAACTCAAACTCCAGACAAAGGAGTTCATTTCCTTTCGACAAAACTACGCTTACTGAAAACACATCCGCTCTCATAGGATAATATACTCCTACTAGTAACGTTGAAAGAATTATGTATGAAACTCATTTAGAATAATCACAAATTTGAGCAAAACCTTCATTCTATCCATCGCAATTTTGCTTCAATTTCACGATCTTCGTTTGATGAAATCCATCATTCCAATCGTTATTGTGCTAAACCTTCATGCTAGGATTTATACATCACAATTTCTCTTCAATTTCTTGATCTTCATTCGATAAAATCCATCATTCCCTATCATTTTTGTTTATGAAATTGCATAATTATAATCATCACTTCAAACCTATTCTATAATTTCAATCGATTTGAGGAATTTCTATCACTCTTCGTGTTCATTGATTTGTTGTTACTTCAAATTGTTGCTCATATGAATACCATATTTCACAAATTTATGGATTTAGTGCTTTCATGTTTGTTGAGTGATTTGATCATTTTTGCTCTTCGATTTTTCGCAATTGTTTGCATCATTAATTGTTTTCATGATGATTACATATTATGTATTCATTAGGGTAGAAATAGATTTGTTCCCTCCGAAATTAAGTGACTCTATCATATTAGAATATTAGTCCATAATCACAGGGTAGTTAGTAACATAACCATTTTTCGGACTTTGATGAGTAGTTACTAATAACTTGCATCACAAGTCAAGAGTATATAACTAGTTGCAATGCTCTTTTTCATCAATCAATGAATAACTAGATTACAACAAACTCTTTCTTCTTTCTAACTGCCTCATACATTTCATACTCCAAAGCTATGAACATCATCATCTTCCATCTCTCTCATTTAATTTCATTTCTTCTTCTTTTTCTTCTTCTTCTTCGCCAAACAAGTAGACGAACCTCAGTGAAAGGAAAGAGGGAATGGAAAGAATAAGTTAAAGTATAAATCTTTTGATTAAATAAATATTTTGTGCTATGATTGTGGCAAATTTGGTCACTATGGTCATGAATATTGGTCATGAAAGTGAAAGAAGAGACAAAGCATTGAACAAGAAGAAGCTAAGGTTGCATAGAAAACCTCGAGTTCTGACTTTGAGCCTTTGATGCTTATGGCAACAACCATGGAAGAAGCAACTAATTGTATGACTTGGCATCTTGACACAGGGTGCTCAAATCATGACATGTAACAAAAACCTTCTTTATGATTTTGATTCAAGCAGAAAACCAAAGGTGAAACTAGTTGATAATAATAAGGTAATCATTCATAGTAGTTCAGATGACGAGCCTCCACATCATATGTCATGTAACAAAGCCTTCTTTATGATTTTGATTCAAGCAGAAAAACAAAGGTGAAACAAAGGAGATTGGTTAATTTTGATATGCTACTTGACAATGCTATTGATGATCATGGTGAAATAGTTCATTATGCTATGTTTATTGATATTGAACTAGTTAATTTTCAAGTTGCATTGAAGAAACAAGTATGGAAAGATTCTATGCTTGAAGAATTAAGTTCCATTGAGAAGAATAAAAATGGGAGCTTACCAAATTACTAGGAGATAAGAAAACAATTGATGTGAAGTGGGTATACAAGTTTAAGCAAAATCTTAAAGGAATTTTTTTGAAGCACAAAGTAAGGTTTGTGGCAAAGGAGTTCTTGTAGTGAAAAATGATTGATTGATATGAGGTATTCTCACCAGTGGATAGGCATGAGGCTATAAGGTTAGTTATTGCTTTGGCTCGTATAAAGTAATTAACTTTATTTCATTTGGATGTTAAACCAGCTTTCCTGAATTAAGGAGAAAAGAGTAAACAAATCAGCAATCAACATATACATGTCATGAAAAGAGTAAACACAAAGAAACAAGGTTCCACTTTCAAGTCAACAAGAACAAGCGTAGTGTTGAGTATTGTCCAACAAGATCAATTGACAGACTTGTTCACAAAAGTTGTCAAGAGATCTCGGTTTTTGAAGCTAAGAAGAGAGACAAAAGTGGTGAATTTTGGTAGTTTGAATTAAGGAGTGTTAGTTTTGTAATTTAAACAATAAGTAGAATAGTTTGTTTCTTTCTTGTGCTACAAGTTAGCTAATAAGTTGGGAAAAGTTAGTTAGAGTTTACTTGATCATAGGTTCTTGACACTTAAGTAACCATAGTTAATTTAGCATAATCCTCTCTTATATAAAGGGTTAATTCACTTTGTAAACTTGACTTCTCCATTTCAATAAGACTTGCATAGTTTTCATAATATCTTCTTATAAATATTTCATCTCTCACAAAGTGTATATAATTTTTCAATCCAACGAAAACCTCTTCTTTCTAATATCCACATCATCATAACCACCACCAATATACTCTATTTCATCTCCTTCATCTTCAACCCTAAAAAAGACAAAAAATGAAAATTGGGAACACAAAATGAGGATTTTGAAACCTTAAATGGAGAAAAGAATATGAAGAGGTTAGAGTCCTCTCATGAGAATCCAAAATGATGTCCAAAAATACAGAATTTTGTCGTTTGAATTTATAGGGTTGAATAACAAGGATTCCAATTCATAACTAAAAAATTAACTTTCAAGAACAATGGGTTTTAATAACCCAAAAATCCAAATTGATTTTTAGAAAACTTTACAAAATAAGGGTTCCAATTTGCAAACTCATCCAAGTAACTCATCATACCTTCATCTAAATAACCCATAAATTCATCCCTGCTACATTGAAAAAGTTTGATGAGAATGAGAATGGGAGAGGGAAAAAAGATTAAAGAAGGATGAGGTTTTTGGGTTAGTCAATTATAAAAGAAGAGGGTTAAATTTACAAATATGATGATGAGGTTGTTGCTGCCATGCATCTCATTATGTGAGGATGCTAATGGTGAAATATTGAAGATAAAAGATAATGATGAATATGAAACTTTGTAAAAAAAAAAATTATTAAGTTTTTTATTTATTTTTTTAGGGAGGGAAGTTTTCTTCATTTTCTTTTGTTTTATTAAACTCAATATTACGTGGTTTTTCTAATATTTAATCATCCAAGTTTGTTTACCTATGCAATATCATAGCCGAATGTCAAATTTAAACGGTCAAGTGATGGAAGAGGCTAATTTATTTCAACGTGAATAACATTTTTGACCAACTTAAAATTTTTAAAACAAAAGGGACCAACTTAAAGGAGAAAATACAATTAAGTTTTTTAATCTTTTCAATCATACATCACAATGGTCAAAAATCAATTTTCTTCAATGATACGTACTCCCTCCGTTTCAAAATTAGTGTCGTTTTAGAAAGAAAAAAATTGTTTCAAAATTAATGTCACTTTTAGTTTCCAATGCAATAATAACTTTTTCTTTTCAATTGCACCCTTCAATTAATATTATATACACTACTTCCAAAGTATTATTTTTTCTTTAATGAAAAACAAACCAATGGTTGATTAAGATAATTTAGTAAAATACTATTTCTCTTTCTTTTAATTAATGCATTTTTTTTGTCTAGTAGTCTAGTGGCTGGAGCTTACACAATTAAATGTGGAGAAGTGGGGTGTCCGGGGTTCGAGTCACGGCCCCTGCATAAAATATGTAAATGCCCCTACCAACTGAGTTAAGCTTACGGGAACAATTAATGCATTTTTTATGTGTGTAAAACGCTTAAACGACATTCATTTTAAAATGGAGTGAGAATTTAGTTTCATTTTAAATGTGGGTAGAAACTCTTGCTTTAATGAGGCAAATGTTTGACCTTTAAAAGTATTTTTGTAAACATTATTTTTATGTATATGTATAATAATAGTTAACAATTGCATGAAGATTTAATATTTTGCAAAGAAAAAGTTTGATAAAGAAATTATTATTGATTAAGAAGATGATATTATATATATTTATATATATATATATATTGCATTCTCGTGTCATCGTCCTTATTTATTAATTTTGTTAGGTCTGTAGCAATTTAACTTAATATTTTCCCGTTCATTTGCTATATTAGGTTAGCAGTAATTTAACCTAACAAATTCCATCTAAAAAAATCCTTGCACCAATTTCATTCTTATCCTCTTGCTTTGTTATTTATTTATTAATTTCGTTAGGTCTGAAGCAATTTAACCTAATATTTTCCCGCTCATTTGCTCTATTAGGTTAACAGTAATTTAACCTAACAATTCCATATAAAAAAATGCATCGCACCAATTTCATTCATATCTTCTTGCCTTTTTTTTTGCTATCCTCTTGCCTTCTTTTTTTTGACAATATTTTGTACACAATACCAGAAAAATTCATCGCACTAATTTCATGCCTTTTTTTTTGACAATATTTTGTACACTTATTTAATACTAAAAAAATGGATCGCACCAATTTCATTCATATTTTGTACACTTTTTTTGATGCTCTCACCTTATTCTCCAAGTTATCGTGTTACACATCCAATCAATTAAATTTCATTTATTATAAAGTTGAACCGATTTTATTTTTTTTAGAGGTGAAGTTGAAGCACTTAGTTTATCACATTTTAGTTTCGATAGTAATTTTGTATTTTTTATTACACTTATTTAATAGGTTTACAAACAGAATACCCTAATTTCCATGCAAACTCAGCTACCCTAATTTCCATGCAAACTCGGCTATATATAGCAAACCCTAAACCGTGTTTCTCTCAACAACAAAAAAACCTAAACCGTGTTTCTATTAATTGAAGTGACTTTGTTTTTCATGTTAGTAGAAATTTAAAACAATTATTACAAGTCAATTTTTAATGTTTAACTATAAAAGTAATAAATAAAATTGACTCGTGCAACAATATAATATTGTATTCTTTTTATCTTTTTTCTTTATAATTTTTTTAAAAAAAATGAGAAGATAATGCCCCAGTAATATATTCTGATAAAATAAAATAACGGTCTTTAATTGATTAGTTTTTAAAAACTAAAATGTAAAATTTGATAAGATTCAAGTGACATGACAAATTTGATTGTAATATTGTATCTCTAATAATTTAATTTGTGTTTATTGATCGACCAATGATCTTACGGGTTAAAGATTATTCATTGGTTTCTATTATAGTCGACAAGACCCGTGCGTCGCACGGGTCAAAAGTCTAGTTATTTATTAATTTTGTTAGGTCTGCATCAACTTAACATAATAATTTCCCTCTAAAATGCTGCATTAGGTTAACAACAATTTAACCTAACAAATTCAATCTAAAATGCAGCACACCAATTTAACCTAACAAATTCCCTCTAAAATGCAACAATCCCTAATATTTCTCCTCACTGATAAGTTTTCAATTCATGTCCTGTCGTGTCATCGTTTGTATATATCTATTGTTTTTGTAGACTTTTTTTTTTGACAAGTTGTTGTACACTTATCCCTTACTCTTTAATCTTATTAGGTTTGCAACAACTAAACCTAGAAAATTCCATCTAAATTATCTGTATTAATTGCTAAGTGTTAACCCTAATTATGTACTTCCTTCCAACACTTCTTCAATCTGAAATTCAAAAAAAAATTGTTAGGAACCATGAACCGCATTAAATTACATCTATTGTTATACCCTTTGGAAAATACACAGCTCTTCAACCAAGCACACATCTTCAAAATAATTAATATATTGTATAAGATCTCTTCTATTATTAAATTCTATGATATATGCAGATATGATATGTATTTGGTTGGAAAAATATATTATTACTTTTAGTAAATATCAAAGCGTAATTATTTCTTTTAGAGTTGTACATGTAATTTAGAAATTCTATTAATTGAAGTGACTTTGTTTTTCATGTTAGTGGAAATTTAAAACAACTATTACAAGTCAATTTTTTATGTTTAACTATAAAAGTAATAAATAAAATTGACCCGTGCAACAATATAATATTGTATTCTTTTTATCTTTTTTCTTTATAATTTTTTTTAAAAAAATGAGAAGATAATGCCCCAATAATATATTGTGATAAAATAACTGTCTTTAATTGATTAGCTTTTCAAAACTAAAATGTAAAATTTGATAAGATTCAAGTATCATTGAAGGACATAGTAAGACAAATTTGATTGTAATATTGTATTTCTAATAATCTAATTTGCGTTTATTGATCGACCCATGATCTTATGGGTTAAAGATTATTCATTGGTCTCTATTATAGTCGACAAGATCCGTGCATCGCACGGGTCAAAAGTCTAGTATACGTGAAATTTGATTTATTATTGGCTCAATTACAATTTTGGTTTCCATGTTTTCGCTCGTTCATGAAATAGGTCACCTGATCACCTCATTTTTAAAATCACCTAGTTTGGTCCATTCTTCAAATTTTTAGACTAAAAAAATTATAATATGGCGTGTTTTAAAGGACATAACATACAATATGATGAACACTCGTAAAACTGTTCAAATTTATAATTTAATAATTAATCCATGTGGATGATTCCACATCATCAAATTGTATTCCACGTCATTTGAAACACAATTTTTTGGTCCACAAATCCAAAGAAAGGACTAAAATTGAGGGTTAAATTTCGTGAACAGATGAAAATAAGGGACAAAACTATGATTAATTATTTGTTATTTTTATGAAAAAATATGGAATTTCAAAATCCTATGGGCCTCAATTTAAATATTATGATGACATTAATATATAGGGTTAAATATTTTTTGATCCCTATAAATATGTCAACTTTTCATTTTTGTCCCTCTAAAAAATTCTTCAACTTTTAGTCTCTGAAAAAAATTTCATCTTCACTTTTGGTATCTCCTTTAAAGTAAACTCATATGTATAGTTCATATTTTTGAATAAATTTTTTAAAAAAATTTCATAATATTATAAGAATCTCTCCAAAAAATTAGAACTATTTAACAAAACATGAATTTAATATGAATTTTTATATTTTTTAGGTTAAAAATTCATAGTTAATTTGTGTTATGTTAAAAAATTCTAATTTTTTTATAAATATTCTACACATTTATGCACAATTTCATTAAATACAAATGTTAACTTAAAAATAGGAACCAAATGCAGTGATTGTAAAGGGTTAAATAAGTTTTTCGTCCCTATAAATATAACGAATTTTGATTTTAGTTCCTATAAAATTAAACTGAATGTTTTCATCCTCACAAAAAAATTTATTTTGTTTTTCGTCCTTAATAGATATAATTTTGAAGTATTTTTGACATTTGTTGAACATAATATGAATTTATAAATGACGAATATAATAAACAGACATAACATGGATACAATTTGAACATAAAAGAGTTATAATTTTGCCATTTATATGAACATAAAACGGCTATTAAGGACGAAAAACAAAATAAAAAATTTTGTGAGGATGAAAACATTCAGTTTAATTTTCTAGGGACTAAAATCAAAATTCGCTATATTTATAAGGACGAAAAACTTATTTAACCCTAAAAAAAATTACTTAAAGATATGAACGTGAACAAGCGTTTTATTTTATATTATCAATTAATAATAATATCAAACTTTGCATATATATATATATATGATGAGGGATCAAATTATACCGATGTAATGTTACACTAATGCTACACCACTCAATATCGTTTTACTCGATACATATTTTTAAAATTTGACCATTGGATTGCAAGTTTATATCATATAGATCATTCACATAAATTTCTATAAAATTCTAAAATCATTTGATATGTTATTGACATACGCAAAGATTAACGGTGTTCTATAAAAGTGCTTAAACCGTTAATCTTGATGTATCTCAATAACATATCAAATGATTTAAGATTTTTATAAAAATTTACGTGAATGATCTATATGATATAAACTTACAATCCAACGGTCAAATTTAAAAAATATGTATCAAGTAAAACGATATTGAGCGGTGTAACATTACATCGGTGTAATTTGATCCCTCCTCTCTTTCTATATATATATATATTTTTTTTAATTTGATTGCATCGTAAAACTTTTTAAGACAAGCATTTAATTAAATCACTCTATTATTCCGTTTTTTTAAGTAGTTGTTAAAATACATCTTTCAATATCTACGTAATAGGATGCATGGTGTAAAATGAGTTTACTTACACTCTGAGCGTATACAAGTTTTACACATGTATTCAATGATGTGTTACAACATTAATTAATGAGATATGACAAGCCATGTGTTACTTATTAAATGATGTGACAATATTATTTTTTTTAAATAAAGAAAAATATATTAAATAAAAAAAGTACACAAAGCTGGAGGATATAAACCATAGCAACCACAAATCAGACCTAAACGGGATGTACATAAAAAATTAACAAAAGTGATATAAAAAAACCTAAATGGACCGAAATCCATTGATCAACCTAAATGTTTAATGAGTATAACATGGGTCTCGAAAGCAAATTGCAAAAGAAATTGATGTGTAAAAATCCCAAAGCATCATATTGAACTTGAGACAAGATTGAATAATCATCATATCCTTTTGAGGAATGGTAAAGGAACCAACCACCAAAACAGACAAATTCTAGTATTGATAGACTTTTAGCAAGTGTACTAAAACTATCGAAATAATAAAATTTATAAGTTCGTATCCGCAGGGACTGTGTAAATCTCAATTTAGCAATAAAGTTACTATCTAGGATGTGTAAATTTGATAAGTGCCTGAGGCAGTATGTTTGTGTGCATAAAAAGTAAATATCAAAAAATAAGATAGTTTTAGAAAATATAGAGATAAAAAGTGATCAGGTCTTTTGAATCAATTAATTATCGATGTTTGGTAAATTGCACCTAGTCTCTACAATTATTCTCCTAGACTCACGACAAATTAACAAAATAGTTTTGATCAATCCCTAGGTGATATTTGAATTCAGTTTATATGTGATCAATATACAAAAAGCATTAAGAGCAAACAATTCTGAATAAAACTAGGATTATAATTGTATTGAAAAGAATTTATACAATTATATGGTTCAAACAGTTCAAATTAAAATCATCCCAAACCTAATCAAAGGGAAATTAGCTAGACATGATCAATTACATAAACACCGTAGTAAAGAAAATAAACCGATAGAGTTCCGTCGTTGTCTGCCTTGCTCCTCAATTTTCTTTCAATCGGTGTTGATGTTCTTTTCCATCTCCATGTACAAGCTTATTTCTTCTTCTCGTGTTGCGTGAATGAGTCAACCAAAAAGCGTGAATTTCCTGTGCCAATACTTGATCTCCTCTTGTGCGGCTATAGCTTCTTATTTATAGGTTCATGTAACCTAACTTTCTTTTCAAGTCAAAATGTTACGCTTTTTCTTCCTTTTGTTTTGCTTCAGCCCAATGTTTCTCTTTCTTTTGCTCATAACTTTTTATTCACACCACCCAAAGATTGCCACATAGCCAATGAATAATTAAACCATAATATTATCATTTCATCTTCACTGTTCAACACTTCAAAATATGCAACACCTTTATTATTTCATCTAGCCATTGACCATATTAATAATAGGCACTAATACATTACTTGACTCAGTAAATAAGAAAATAACAATTTATTTAAAATGACTCTAAATTAAATACTAAACTAATAAAAATAGACAAAAAACTTAACTAAAAAGACTCTAAAAATAGTGAATGATTGACTGTCATCAAGTACCAAATCTCCTTGTGCAAAAATAACAAGTTTAATCGCTCATTTGATCCAAACAAACCAAGATCGCGTCGTTAACTCGATCCCGATCATCATCCACCACCATGAAGTGGTAGGTCTATAAGCAACCTCAACCCATTTGCTTGGAAACAATGAGTTTCAAACAAAAGGAGAAGGAACCATATAAGGACAATGAGAACCAACCCAACCAGCCATAAGAGAGACAACAAATATACACACCACAATCACTTCCAGCTTCGAGTTATACATAACTGACGCAAGAGAACCCATGATTGAAGGAGAAGCTAAAAGTAACAAATACTAACGAGTTTCAATACCAAACGAGAGACAACCACCATCGGAGCATCGACGACGTATCTTTAGTCAGTCGCACCACCGTTTCTGCAGCTACATCTTACCATATCGCTTTGATGTGAAGGGAGGAGAAAAAATATGAAACAATGGAGAGAAAATAAGACGGTAGGATGAGGGAGAAGAGAGAAGCAATAGTTTTTCTCTCTAATCTAAGATATGTTCAGATTTCATGTGGAAACACATCATTCGATGCATGTGCAAAACATTTATACACGACAGTGTATATAAATTATACTCGTGTAAATATATCATTAATGCATTTCATTAGTCAGTCATAATATTCATTTACTGATTTCTTAAAATATGAAAGAGCATTTTTTTCTCCCTGTGAATTTAGCTCAGTTTGTATGAACATTGCATAATATATATAAGTGATTACACCGATTTTTGGTAATGTATACTTCATTATCCATCAACACTTTAGGATTGGATAAATGTCTTTTTATAGTGTTCGTTCAAGTCTCGCGATTTATGATATCACTTCATGTGTTCTTTAAGAACAAAATTATTGTTCTTATTAATGTTAGAATTACATCGAACAACTTTTAATAACAAGTTGTCTCATGACAACATAATAGAAAAATACTCAAGTGAGCATATTCAAAAGAAAGGAAAATAAAGAAAGAGGAAAAGAAATGCAAATTGCAAAAGAAAAAGGAGAATAACACAAGAACAAAGCAATATTAAATTGCAAAAAATGTAAAGCGTGATTGAAATCCATCTCTTTCTGCCCCTCAACCTGTTTGCCAACGCAACATGGGTGTTATAAGGCTTTCAGAAAATAGGATCTGACCTTTTGTTCTTATTATAAACTGATATATATAGACCTTGTAGGAAAAACTATCATTAAATCCTACGGTCTAAATTAAAAGTACAAATAACTTCCTAAGACACTAGAAAATAACTTCAATGCACTTCAACCTTGTTTACTGCCACACACTCCACTTTGCCTTATTGCACTCCAGTTGCAACTTCAGATTATTTCTCCTTATCTTTGGCCGAAAACCATATCCATGAAACATATTAAAGCATTTGGTCGAAAATGCAGTATGTCGAAGTCTGTATGCTCTTGGTCGAAATCTCTTTGCAGCATGTTTAAATAACTTATCTAACTTGTCGAAAATATAATCATAATTTCGACCAAATATTTTATTTTTGGTATTGACAGAGGCCCCCCAAAATGTTGTTTCTCGAAAGAAATGAGAGGAATGACATTTTAATCAAAATTGAACATTGTATGATCTTCTTCGACCACTTAATCATTTTCTTTTTCATTTCTTCAAGCCAAATTCAAATTTGGTAATCCTTTGAATAAATCCAAAGTGGATTGATAATGTGAATTGGTCTCAAAATATATATTGGCTTTAATGAAATTCAAATAAATTACTCAAAGATCAATGGATAGTATGTGTTCATATCATTTATGGATCACTTCAAAACACACATATATCCTTTATTTTTAGAAAATTAAGACCACTAATTAAATAAAGGGAAATGATAATTATTATGAGGGATCCAACCAACGAAATGCACAAATGACTGTTCATCCATTAATTTTACACCAAGCCTCGCCGGATTTCCGTTAAACTCTATTTGTAGCTTCTTTGATTCTTGACATGTTACCCTTCTTGCCATTCTTGAAATTTTCCTTCGTACGATTTAGCACTCCTCATAAATAAAATTTGAAGAACAAACACCATTGTACACGACTTTGAAAGAGAACAAATTCATGGTATTGTTCTTTTAGACATGGTCCATATCTTCAAGCCCAGACTCTTGACTTTTTAATTTGAATCATTCAGCCAAGTTTAAAAACCAATTATTCTTCATTCTATTTTGGCTTTAAAATATTAGTCTTTATAAAACTTTCAAAAAATCATTTTAATTTACGGTTTCAAAAACCCTTTTTACGGTTATCATCTGACTTGTTTATCCAGAAATTTTCCAGGACGCTGTTAACCATAGAGATTGAATCACCATTTTTCAAACATTAGAGGTCTCTTAAAGGCTAAAACTTTTCAGTTTCACTCTTTGTAAAACTTTTCAAAACCATTTTGATAAGATTCTCCAATTCAATTGGCGTCCTCCTTTAATGGCTTCAACAACAATTTTTTATTTAAAATATGGCCTAAAAACCATTTCATGTACGGTTTATGTTTCTCTGAAACCATTTTGTATGCATATAAAGTGTTGAATCACGCTAAACTTGAAGTTTCACATCGGGTTCACCAATTTGTTTACACCGATTTTTGATAATGTAAACTACATCATCCATGAACACGTTAGGATTGGATAAATGTCTTTTTATAGTGTTCGTTCAAGTCTCGCGATTTATGATATCACTTCATGTGTTCTTTAAGAACAAAATTATTGTTCTTATTAATGTTAGAATTGCATCCAACAACTTTTAATAACAAGTTGTCTCATGACAACATAATAGAAAAATACTCAAGTGAGCATATTCAAAAGAAAGGAAAATAAAGAAAGAGGAAAAGAAATGCAAATTGCAAAAGAAAAAGGAGAATGACACAAGAACAAATCAATATTAAATTGCAGAAAATGTAAAGGTTGATTGGAATCCATCTCTTTTCGCCCCTCAACCTTTTGTTCTTATTACAAACTGATATATGTAGACTTGTAGGAAAAACTACCACTAAATCCTACGGTCTAAATTAAAAGTACAAATAACTTCTTAAGACACTAGAAAATAACTTCCATGCACTTCAACCTTGTTTGCTGCCACACGCTCCACTTTGCCTTATTGCACTCTAATTGCAACTTTAGATCATTTCTCCTTATCTTCGGTCGAAAACCATATCAATGAAACATATTAAAGCACTTGGTCGAAAATGCAGTATGTCGAAGTCTGTATGTTCTTGGTCGAAATCTCTTTGCACTTTGCAGCATGTTTAAATAACCCATCTAACTTGTCGAAAATATAATCATGATTTCGAACAAATATTTTATTTTTAGTCTTAACAATGGGTCGGGGTTCGAACCCTAGATACCTCTTTTTTTTTGTCAAGTAGTCTAGTGGCTAGAGCTCGCAAAATTAAATTGTGGAGAAGTGGAGTGTCTGAGGTTCGAACCCCGACCCCTACATATAATATGCAATATCCCTACTAACTGAGTTAAACTCACGGGGATCTAGATACCTCATTTATTCACATCTTAATATGAGAGAGACCGAGGCATGTATGTTGTTAGTAGATACTACACGTCGAATGTGATTTATAATAATGCACAATTGTTAGGGAAAAAGTGACATGTGAAAATCACAAACAAACTCTATAACCACATGTTTCAGAGCTCAAAACACCACTTTATGATATATGGAATTTAATTGTTGTTCATCAAATCTATTTGCAACCATTTTCGGATCTCCATTTTTAGAGATTTAGATCTCAACAATTAAGCTCCTAATTAATTAACATTAGGAAAAATTATTTTTAATTAATTTATCTTTAATTAAATTAACATTAACAATTATTTTGCAACTTTTGTAAACAAAAAACAATTATTTTGCAACTTTTGTAAACAAAAACAATTATTTATAACAAAATTTGATTTATGTATCATGAGGTTACAATGACAAACTATTACCGCTGAACATAGACATATAATAATAAATTAAAATAGGGAAATGCTAACCATTAAAATACGATTATTGTATATTAATTAATAAATAATTATTATATCAATTAAAATATGGTTAATACAAAACTTTAAAAAAAAAAATTTGACTATATCTATACTTCTATATCTATACTATATATAAAGAAAACTACCCCTTTAAGCACTTTTGGGTTTGATTTTTCTTTTCAAAAATATACTCAATTTTCAATACAAATAACACATGTAACAAATAGATAATAATAATAAATTTAAATATTAAAACAAATGTAACAAACAAGATATGAAATTTTTTTTTTCCTTCAAAAAATGAATATAAATTTTTTTGTTTTTTTCCTTTATCATTTAAAAAGTGTAACAAATTAGATGAGTGTATTTATATTTGCTTTTTCATCATTCCAATTATACCGTTCAACAACTCTTTCTATAATAAAGATCGTTGTTGGTGTTATTAAAAAAAGAAAAAAAAATTCAAGCAAAAGATGGGATGCAGAGGGGTCTCCTACTGCAACACCCTAATCATATGAAAAACAAAGAAAAAGTACAAAAAAGAGGGGAGGACATAAACCAAAACCCTCAAGAAAAGAAAATAAGAGAAAAGAGAAAAATCAAAGCTTAAATTGGACACTTTTAGGAGCACCTACCCTCAGCCTGGTAGCGTAGCTCCCTTTGTTAGATTCAGCCTGCGACTTCTGCCTATTCTTCTTTTTCTTATGAACTACCAGTTGAAATTGTTGATTATCAACAAATTTTGAATCTGTCAGGTTAATACCTTCATCATTCTAAGCCATATTAGCCCATGATTCCTTCAGAAATTATATATCCCGTTGGACCACACTGGAATTGATGAAACTACAAGTTGCTGGTCAATGTTCCCCGAAGAGGGTGAATATGTTATGGCTTCGTCACGATGCTCGACGCTAACGAGAGTGTCGACTGATTCTGAATCATCATCATGATTCTTTTCAAGGTTTTCTTGACCGGAGGGGGATTCTGCAATACAAATATCTTTTCAAAGTCATTAAAAAACGAATTTAGATTATATATATATTTGTTTGTTATATTGTCGGTGTCATTGAAATAAATAATCATGATTAGTTTGATTTTTTATAACTTGAAAGCAACAAACTTTTTTTTTTTTTAAGTTTTAATCAAAATCAAAATTTCATAAAAAAAACTTCGTTCATAATTTTCAAACGTTAGCGCAATAAAAAGAGCAGAAAGACGGACACGTAAATGCCCGTCTTTTCACTAGTAAAGTATGAAATAAAATAGTATATGATGAAAAAATAAAAATATTTTAAAACATATTTATTTAGAAAATATTAATTTAAAATACATCTAAACATTTTTTTTCAAAATTAGCAAACAACCAACAACTTGCTAAATTTTAACAATTAACCGAAAAAGATACTAACAACTTGTCATATATAAAAAAAATTATGTACAATAAAAACTTAAATTATTTTTCAAAATAGGGTAAACATTATTTATTATATTTATTTTTAACAAAATAATTATGTTTTTGACGAATTTATAAAAATAGTTATAACAATGACACTAATGATGAGTTTATCATTTTGTCATAAAAGATTTGAATTTTGTTTACAACTAGCAACAAACTCGTGCTAAGCACGGGCCCGTGCTTTGAACGGGTTGGGCCTCGAAGCAGGGGTTATATGTCAAAGGGAATTGCAATGTTATATGCATTGAGAATATTAATTTAAAATCCATCTAAACATTTTTTTTTTTCAAAATTAGCAAACAACCTACAACTTGCTAAATTTTAACAATTAAACGAAAAACATACTAACAACTTGTCATACATAAAAATTTCTATGTATAATAAAAACTTAAATTATTTTTCAAAATAGGGTAAACATTATTTATTATATTTATTTTTAACAAAATAATTATGTTTTTGACGAATTTATAAAAATAGTTATAACAATGACACCAATCACGAGTTTATCATTTTGTCATAAAAGATTTGAATTTTGTTTACAACTAGCAACAAACCCGTGCTAAGCACGGGTTGGACGTTGAAGTAGGGGTTATATGTCAAAGGGAATTGCAATGTTATATGCAATGAGAAAATGGAAAAAATATTAACGATAAAGACGACGTTAATGATCAAAGGGTAAATTACATTGACCTTTCTTGAGATTTTCTTAAACAACACAAGCACATCGTCTAATTTTATCCAATTTCACTTCAATAACCTTCCAAATACACAATTTAATTTCAGTCATATTAGCTTGATATATCATGTTTTTGTTTTCTCTTTTTGCAATAAGTTGATGAGGTTGTTTTCTCGCAATGGAGAAACAATAACAATTGTTTTTACCAACAAATAGAATCAAACATCGACAATTAAAGAAGAGACTAAAAGAGAATATAGAGATGGATGGACGTTGTGGTTGACTAATGAAAAGAAAATAATCTTCGATATATCTATTTTATTAAATTAGAGTTTAAAAATTAAACCATATTGACAAAGGAACAATGAGTGATCTCTTCAGTTTGAAAAAATCACCAAAGTCTTAAGTTTGGTTGCAGACTAACTCATCTCTAGTTGTTCAGGCTTTTAAGAAATCTTCTTTGATGGTATGTTCCTTAAAAAATAGACGGGATAATTACAACATTCTGATTAGACAAATGAACATAATCGCTCATATATATAGGAAAGGAAACCATTATGCTAACAAAATGACTAATATAGGACTTTCTTTGAACTCTTATATAGTTTGGGGAGTTCATACTCATATAAAGGAGTTAATTGCTCAAAAAGTGGAATTAACAAAGCTTAAACCATGTTAAATTATAACGGAAGAACTTGTCATTTTGATAACTAAGTAAGGAAAATTAATGTTTTGTTAGTAAAATAGAGAGGGTGTTTGTGTTATTTAAGAAGACCTTAAGGGAGGTTAGTGCAATTTTTCCATGATTTTTTTTTTGAAAGAATAATTTACTCATGATAAAATCATTGAAATAGTTTTTATTAAATATTATAAAGTGGTAGAAAAAAATTGAAAATATTATAAATAATCAAGATGTCGTTGATGATAAAAATCTTGTTAAGAGTCTCGTGTATGAATATTTAATGACTCATTGATAATTTATCCAATATTTTTTATAGTTATACTGCTAAAATCTATAATAATTAACAATCCGAATCAAGGAATTTTTTTTTGGTACAATGAAAAATATTATTTTATAACATGATATTAAGATAAACAAAAAGTAAAGATAAATTATCTATACAAAAGAATCAATCTTGAAAATTTTCTAAAAAATAGTTGTATGGTTGTAATAAATATTAATCCCATGTATAATCTACAAGTGGCAAATATTTTGTAATTTTCTCAAAGTTATGTTATTTTATAATTTGCAGTTGTTTTTAGATGTATTGTTTATCCTATTTCTTTTTTTAAAAAAATTATAACAAACAGATACAATAATATTTAAAGTGATTTTCCAAAAGTTATTACAAACTTCATAGGGTCGTTTGTTGTGGATTAAAATAAGGGAAATGCTAAATGATGCCCCCGGGACACTAGTTAAGGATATGTAAAAGGAAATTATATAGTAGTTAATGCATTGAAATTGTGTAATTAATTTATAATAAATTCAAAAACGGTTTCCTTTTATGGTAATAATTCTCTATTATGGTATGCTTAACCGGTGCCCCCGGTTAGCAGGACCCTTAAAATAAAAATAATTTTGACATTCAATAATACTTAGATTTTCGTTAGATGTTTTAAAAAATATTTTTTTTTCTTTAAAAAAACTATCTTTTATTTTTTTTTTTAAGCAAATGAGGTGCAGATGACCTGCATCACCCTAGATATATAGATAACCAACAACAAAAAGAGAGGGGACATGAACCGAAACCCTCTGCAGCAAGAAAACCAAACAAAAATTGAGAGGCAAACGCCAAACTCAGAAAAGAGCAGAAAATACAAAACAGAGAAACCAAAAGGAAAAATAAAAGAGAGCAAATAAAGAAAACAGAGTTAAAAAAAGTCTTCAAGTCAATCAGGTAACTTACCCCTAGAGCGGGTATTGTGAACATGAAAACCCTTCAAATTCTTTCTAGTAGCCTTCGAAACCACTTCAGTGAAAGGCTCCTCCGTGGTAGAAGAAAAATTCCTTAGATAATTGACAGCAACTGCTATCTCTTCCTCATCGGTATAAGCTCGAGGCCTAGTGTTTGTAGCATCATTTCCCCTCCAAACATATTGCCTTAAAACCTCCAAGTCTCGAGCGACGTTGGGGTTTAAATTATCATCAACGACAATATCATTTGATTTTTCCGTTGCATCACTCCATAAACCAACCAAACGCATATCAGGATAATGTTCCCTTTGTTGTTCACTATTAGCTAAATCAGAAGAGTTGGATCCAAAGACCTCGTGAATAGCCTTTTTCGATCATTATTCAGTAGAAACACTCAAATTTTCGTTATCTTTGGTACCCATGTCATTTGGATGCAAGGTATCACTACCAATTTCCCCATCAACAATAGTTTTCAATTTAGTACTATCCACAAATCCCAAAAGAGGATTATTATCAACACAAGTTTCAGTAGCATTATTTGCCACACATTCAACTGATTCTGATTCCTTAGCCAAATCTTTCTTCTGAACAAGACTAGATTTATCCCCTAAACCATTATGCTTCTTACAAGCATCTGATTTCTCTTGATCCACTTTCACAAGTTTGCAAGACGAAAAACTATGACCAATGTTATGACAATGTGAACAAAAAAGAGGCAAATTTTCATAATCAACTTTAACAAGAAAAGCATAACCTTCTCTTTCAACCCATAATTGATGTCTAATTTTAGCAGATAAATCAATGTCAATCAAAACTCGTACAAAATGTCCAAAAGATCTCTCTATAAGGCACTTACTTATGATATGTTTGTTTATCATAATAAAATCATTTTTATTAAAAATAATTTAAATTGTTTAGATACAACAATATAAAAGAATTTTTTTGTTACAAAATCACATCAATTTTTTTAAAGTTATTTTCTTTCTCATCTAAATAGGATTTTTAAGACTAAACACACAAAAGAGTATACATATGTTGAGTTGTCAGAAGATTAAGATGGGGCAAAATTGTATTTTTGTTGGTCACTGTAACATCGCAAACGACTTTAAGTATTGCTGACTAACCCTAGAAACCAACACGAGTCTTTTCAACGTGTTTTGTCCTCACTCGCACGCTTACCGGGAAACTTCCCGGTATGTCACCCACCCAAAGACTACTCCAAGACAAGCACGCTTAACTGTGGAGTTCTTATGGAATGAGTTACCAAAAAGAAGATGCATCTTGTTGATATAGATAGTACCAAACAATTCTTATAAACCTTCCTTCAACCATGTAGTCCCATATCTACACCACCTCAGGATCCCTCTCATTCCGATGTGATTCGGTTCCTCTAGAAGTTGTCGTGAGCCGCTCATTGTCGTGCCTTGTGCACCGGAGACCACTCCCCGTCCTCGTCAACCTTGGGTATTACATTCATTACTTTTGTAGTTATTATAGACAATAGATTGTTTTAAACTCTTTAGATAATTAGAAGTTGAATTATAGGAAAATTTGTTCTGATTGGGATTAAGATTTAGTTTGTTTATTCTTTTGAAAAAAGATTAAGTTAGTGTGTTTTGTCGAGTAAGTTTGTTTTAATTTTTTTTTAAGAGAGAAAAAATATGGGGAGGTTGAAGCAAAAGACATAAAAGGATATAATTTTGATGACGTGTCAAAATATGAAGAAGGGATAAGATTATATTTTTAGTATACATTAATTTTCATAATTATAGAATAATTAGAGGATATATATTATAGACAATAGATTGTTTTAAACTCTTTAGATAATTAGAAGTTGAATTATAGGAAAATTTGTTCTGATTGAGATTAAGATTAAGTTTGTTTATTCTTTTGAAAAAAGATTAAGTTAGTGTGTTTTATCGAGTGAGTTTGTTTTTATTTGTTTTTAAGAGAGAAAAAACAGGTTGAAATAAGACATAAAATGATACAATTTTGATGACGTGTCAAAATATTAAGAAGGAATAAGATTGTATTTTTGGTAGACATTAAGTTTCATAATTAGAGAATAGAAGTCAAACTCATACACCAAACCGGCACCTCATTGACGATATAATATTTAAGTGTTAAATAAGTTTTTTGTCCCAGTAAATATAATAAATTTTGATTTTAGTTCCTAAAAAGAGATGTTTTCATCCGTATAAAAAAAATTGTTTTGTTTTTTTATCCCAAATGGATATAATTTTGACACGTTCTTGACATTTTTGTAACATAATAATATGAACTTATAAAGGTTGAGCATAATAAACGGATATAAAATGGACACATCTTGAACATAAAAGAGTTATAATTTTGACATTCATATGAACATAAATTTGTTATTAGGTACCAAAAACAAAGCTAAAAATTTTGTGAGGATGAAAACTTTATGTTTTATTTTTTTAGGGTTTAAATTTTTTAGGGACCCAAATTTAATTTAAATTATTTTTTAGTTGATAATAAGGTTTATCACATTTTTTTTTACTCAATTACATTGGTTAAAATGTAATTCATGCATCTTTTAAATCTACTTTTTGGAAATATTAACGAATCAAAAAATCAAATAATAATGTGATGAAAATAATGGAATTTTTTTAGAATGTATTGAATTAAATACTAATGAAAAATAATAATTAAAATCTATCTATATAAATAAATTTTATTACTCTGCGTTTTCATCTCACTTTTTTTAATATGGCAAACAACTAATCTTACTATATAATTATAATTAAATTTTAAAAAGTAAATAAATAGTTACAACTTTCCATATGTCAGATTTTTTTATTTGTGATGGTCGGGGTTTGAACTCCGGACCTAGTATATATTATGCATTGTCCATATCAACTGAGCTAAACTCACGAGGACATATGTCAAAGTTTCTATGTATAAAACAAAATGCTTGTAAAAAAATGAATAAAAAGAAAATCAAAATACACGTTAATATAACTAATAATAGGGTTATTATTTCCCCTAAAAAATAGTCTCATGGCTCAGTTGGCAGTTACATGCGTTATTATATGAAAGGGGAATCCCGAACACCCCATTTATTCACCCTAAAAAATATGCATTATAGTAATTAGACTACTTGACCCAAAAAAAATAATAGGGTTATTATTATTTTCCCCGTTAAAAAAAAATTATTCAAAATATAATTAATACATGAAGAATATTTGTTTGACCATAAATACTTTACATAATTTATATACATTTTTTTTTTCCAAAAAGCTAAAAGTTTTTTCAAAAAAAATCTAGGGGATATAGACCTATAACGCATTAAAAATGTGTGTGTGAGAGAGAGTAACATTTTTGTTAACATATTATTGAAATTCGGAAGAAAAAAAATCTATGTGAAGAAAAGAATTAAAAAAATTGAAAACAATTTTAAGTAGTTATTAATTAAATTGTTCATTGTCTCTGTTCTTACAATCAAGTTGTTTGGATGCGAAGATATTTTATAAAATCCTGAACTCGATTTGGATCACCATATTTCTATGTGTGATTATTTGAGTATGATTTGGCACTACACCAATAACAAAAATAAATTATCTAGGATCTCATATTTTTAAGGGAAGACCTAATTAAGGTCGACTATTTTCAGCCAATAGCTGATAGGGTGAAGTTGAAGCTCTCTTCTTGGAAAACTTCCTTACTTTCCATAGATGGAAGAATCCAACTAGTGAAGTATGTTGTGCATAGTACGTTGTTGCATACAATATCTACTTATTCATGGCATTTCTTTGATTAGAGAAACTGAAAAATGGATAAAGAATTTTATTTTGAGTGGTGATGTCTCCTGGCATTTCTTCAAACTCTATAACATCCTCCTGTGGTTGAGTTTTTAGAAACCATGAAGCAAATTTTATCTATTGTTTTGCTGAAAATTCTGACATGGGTTCAGCTTATTATCACGAAGAGATTTCAAGAGCATTGAGACCTATTGAGATTGCTCATCAGAATGGTTTGACAAACTAGTGGTTAGTATCAGACTCAGCTCTAGTAGTTCAAACTTTCAAGAACTCTTGTACTATTCCTTGGTAGCTAAGAAATTGCTAGAACAACTATAAGGATTATTGCAAACATGAATTTTCTGGTTTCACGTGTCTTTAGGAAGGAAAACATTGTGCATATTCTTTAGTTAATGTAGGTCTTTCCTTAAGTCAATTAACTGTCTGAAATGAAGTTCTTATTTATATTAAGGAAAGCTTAGTGAAAAACAAGCTAGGTGTGCCTAATTTTAGGTTTATCTATCATTAAGGTGGTCTTGGTCTACTCCCCCACCTTTATTTGTTGTTGTTCCTTTTACTTTTATATATTTTGGAGTGTGTTGTTCTATGATACTTGGCCTTTTGGTTAAAAATATCATATTTGATTGAATTATCGCATATAACATAATTTTGAGAGAGTTATAAAATATTTCTTATTTATAAATTATACACGAGATTAATATTAAGAAGCATACAACTACTTTTTAGAAAATTACACGTTTTCAAGTTTGCTTCTTTAGTAAAAATAATTTGCCTCTCTTTTTTATTTATCTTAATGTCATATTATAAAATAAACTTTATTCTTATTATTATTATTATTATTATAATTATTATATTCTTTAGAAGTATGGCTATAAAAAAACATTAGATAAATGTTATTCATTAACAAATGAGTCACCAAATAATATAGTTGTACAATTCATACACGGGAGACGGGACAACCGTCGATCATTAATTAATTAGTAAATAAGTTTTTTTTTTATGTCTCTTCTAAATAATAACAACAATAATTCTAATATAGTATGATTTAACATAAAAATCATGCACGGGATACATATTTATTATTTATAAATTTATATAAATAAAATGGCAAATATTTCTCAATGATATATATAAAAAAACACCGGACACATTAACATTATCTTTATCTCTTTTTTTTTGGACATATTTTTATTCTATCACTTAGTAATATTTATCAACATTTTTTTATGTAATTTTACATAATATAAGTTTAATTATAATAAATAATTAGAATTTAATATAAAATTCAAGCATGTGATACCTATTTATTATTTATAAGTTTATATAAAAAGTACAAACTTTTATCAATGATACATAAAAAAGCACTGGATAAATTAATGTCATCTTTTCTTTTCTTTTTTGAAAGAAATAATGTCATCTTTTTTATTTTGTAGTATTTTGACATATTTTTAGTTTGTCCCTTTATAATATTTAATAACAACTATTTTAATGTATTTTCTTAAGAAACTATTCCAATGTTTGTATTCAGTTAAATTGAGTTTTTTCTTTGTAAAAAAATTGAGTATATTTATGTATCTTTTAAATAATAACAAGAGCAATTCTAATATAGTGAAATTGGGCACATTCCTTTCCTTTATCTGGGGGCTTCTTATTGGTGTCATTCCCGTAAGTTGAATTGCTTGCAACCTCTTCTTGACCGTATTAAATCTAGATTGTCGAGTTAGAAGTTCTTCTGATGTATGTCTTGTCTTCTCTTTCAGTCTATTTTCTTTCCTTCTTCAAGGTTCCTGCATCCCGCAAGTATCATTTCTTCTATCAAACCTATTTTTAATTGTTTTTTCGGGGGCGGGTGGGTGAGGATATTAGGAAAATCTCTTGGATAAAATGGGATACGGTCTGCTTGAATAAGGAGAAAGGGGGTTTGGAGGTTGGCCGTTTAAGGGAATTTAATACGGCATTGTTAGGTAAATGGTGGTGGATGTTGTAGGAGGAGTTAGGTAGTTTCTGCGTTAGAGTGTGGGCAACAATGATTGGGGAGGCTGCCCTTTTTTTACACGCAGAGGGGAAGAGGAGTTCAGTGTGGTGGAGTAATTTAGTCGCTATTGGAGTATTGGATGTGGTGTTGGTACATGATCATGGAATAACATATGATGTTTTTTGTTATGTTTCTAGTGTAATTCTTTGCATTTGAAGGCAAATTAGAAGTCAATTAGAGGAGTTGTCAATGGTTTGAAGAACTTTTTGTATTGTTTTAATTCGAGTCGTTGAAATTCACTTTTATCCTAAATCATGCAACTCCATAGGTGTTTTGAGTCTTTTTAGTGAGAAATAATGTAAATTGGCAAAACAAGACATCACGTTAAGGATCGAGGATATGAAGATTCAAGTTCAATGGTTCTTAGAAAGTATTTGAAGACAATACAAAGTAAATAAAATTCGTTTGAAGTTTCAAGACATCACATGACGAAAGAACGCTTGAAAAATGGTCGAACACTGCAGGATTTGCGCAGGAGGTGCTGCCTCATGCGCCCCTGCGCATAGAACCATGTGCCCCTTCGCACCAAGTCATGCACAATGCGCATGGACACAGGCAGGGAGGGTTGTTTGCTTGTTTTAGCCGTTTTTTGTGAGAGACCCTTGCACTATTAATAAAGACCCTTGCACAAACTTTTATTCATTCACAAAGCTAGCGGTACAAGGCAAGGGTCAAGCATCAGGGCTTTAAGGCAGATGATCTTCATCTTCCTCTTGTACTCTACAGTATTTTTTCAATTGTTTTGTAATGATGATGGTTGCCGTTAGCATCTAAGCTTCTTTGATTAGGGTTTCACGATGAAAAATAGGCACCATCTTTCATTTTGTCCAATAATATAGATACTCTTCAAGTAACAAAATCACCTACCAATAACTAGTTACAAGTACTGGTATGCGAAGGACACCGTACTTTGTTCGATTGTTTCAATAAATATACTACAGTGATATGACAAACGAGATTAACCTACCAAAAAATTGGTATGGGAATTGTATAAAGACACTACAGTGTGTTTCAATGAGTATCTAGAAATTTTAAAATGATAATGATTGGCTAAAGACCTTCCAAAACTAAGAAAACCAAGAGAACCTGTTGTTGCTAATAGTTGTGAAAATGAGATTATGAAGGGAAATTTTGCATGGCACTTTGATAGATGGATTGTGATGGTGATGGTGGAGTGTGTGAGGTACTTGCATGATCAAGAGAGGGTGCACATGCAGCATATGAAGATTCTTCCTTCAGCTCCTGTTTAGGCCTTAAGAATCCTGTATCCATATCCCTCAACTGCTGTCCTGAAAGATAAGACTGGATAGAACTCATAGGTCTTGCATAGTTAAAATTAATTCCAGCTAGAGAATAATTTCCAGATGAGGGAAGATTCAGCGGTAGCGGCATTTGAAATTCAGGGAACATTGAAGCTATAGGTCCTGTTTGAGGCACAGCAACATGGTCAGGGCTCGTTCCGTAGGCGCCATAAGGTATGATATTATTCAAGGAAGAGTAATTCATTTGAGATATGGAGGAAGGTCCAAACTTCATATCATTACTTAAACTTCCCATCAAACTTGACCTCAGGAAGTCATTGCTAAAATCAGGTTTTCTATCGAAATGAGATGGAAGAGTTTGATGAGTTTCAGATTTCGGGATAACGGCACTCCCAGGTAAGACATTGGCACAAGTAGAAGATAAACCAACATCACTTGAGCTTATATGATTGTTATTTCTAGCAGCGGGAACCTCGTGGTTATGTTTTCCCTCATAAGTTGTAAGAACATACTTTAGATTGTGTGAAGCCCTTTCCACATGTTTCCTTACGGTACATCCGGCACTTGTGCATTTGTAGTAGCTCCTAGAAGAGATGGACAAGAAAATGTTATATGCATACTAGCTTATAGACTCAAGTTAAAAATGCATGAATATTATATGTCGTAATATCTTGATACAGTTATAAGCATTGCTTTCAATGTTGTCAATCGCTGATTGCAAGAAACAAAAGTTTGTTCAATTTCTGCTGCGCAGGAGCCAGCAGTGCTATAATGCCACTATAGACACTATTTGAAAACATTGTGTACTAATTAGCATATCACAAACAATAGCCACTTGTTCAAATTTTGCTACATTGACGGTATTTCCTGCTAAACAGACATGCAGATGCATAAAGTAAAAGCAGTATCACTACCTTGGGTTTGGATTCCCTTTGACAACCTTCTGTCCATACTTTCGCCAGCGATAACCATCATCAAGTATGTCGATGTCACTCTCAATTTGGACTACCACTCGTGGCTCACGAACAGCCCTCGGAGGAACCATTGTTTCAACCGGGTAGCTCTCCTTCTTCCTGCAACAGAAAATTAAACCAACAACATATATAGATTGTCTTTCTATTTGTATTGTCAATGCCAGCATGAAGACAGTATCGGATAAAGTACAATACCTTCTTTTCGATTCTGAGTCGGCATCTTCAGAATTGTTTTCAGGTGATAAGACTGCTTGAGTGGCTCCATCTTTATCACGATCATGATTAGCAAGTGCAGAAGAATGCTCCGGAGCGTCGTCTGATTCAAACCCTTGAGATCTAGCTCTCTTCATAGGATCTGAAAGCTCGGTCGCACCAGAAGGCGGGGATGTCCTTTCTTGACCATCAGGCTTCCGTTCTGGATTGTGTTTTGCATCTTTTCCCCGCGACTGAATGTTTCCCCATACGGAATCAGCATCAACTCTATCACATGTTTCATTGGCTTCAGCATTTTCTGACATCTCATCACTAGAAGGTACTGACCCTCGACGACTTGAATGTGGTTTTGCATGGTTATGATTACCCTTGTAAATAATTTCTGTTATGTGGCCATCGTGTGATCTTTCCACCTTTTTCTTGACCTGACAATTAGACTGAGTACATTTATAGTAGCTTCTCGGGTATTCACTACCTTTTACTTGTTTTTGGCCATATTTTCTCCAATTATAACCATCTTCTGAGGTCTTTGCTCCTGCTGCATGAGAAATCTCTTTCTGTTCTGCTTCTAAGACATGATGTTGTCCGATATCCTCACTGTGGATAGAATTATCAGGCAGAGTGCTTTCACCGCTAGCTTCTTCGGAACGAGATATTGGTATGTCAACATTATTGGTGTTGACAATCACATCATCTACCATTTTCACATCATTGTAGAAATGGACTCCACTATTTCTAGCTAAATATTCACTTGAAAAACCTTGTGGGAATGAAAAATTTAACAGTTGTTGACCTTGAGCAAGCATTTGGCTGTCTCTATGTCCTCCACTCATCATGTGGCAATTATTAGAAACCTGGTGAATTCAAGGTAACCAAAATACCACTTAGTAAGAAAGCTTTCATATCTTGGACAGTGTATGAGAAAAATATAGCTTATAGGCTGAGTTAACAAGTAGAAGTTAGACAGACTGAATTAATGGGATATTTGTTTAAATTTGGTATTATCATCTTCATGTTTAAATGTTTCAAGTTGATGGCTGGCTACGTCTATTGTTCAAAAACTATGCCTATAAAGCTTACCACCTATCAACTACGTCTAAAACGCTTAACTGACAGTCACAAATGTGTACTCCCTATTCTTCACAAATTGTGTTTGGTTTTGTGGTGACAAAAATTGATTTTGAATGAATTGATTTATGTTAAAAGTAGTTGAATATAAAATGATTTGTATTTGGATATATTCAGGAAAAAAAAATGACTTGTTTGGATAGTTTGGACAAAGCTTTTGATTGTGTGTATTAGCTACTTTTAAAAAATATGAGACTTGATTTCATGTCACCGAAAAAGCTAGAAATGTAAGCTTTTGAGAAGAATTGGTTTGGGGGTTGGAATCAATTTTAGGCTTGGAAGCCAAAAATAACTAATATGTGGTAATACAAACGTGTGATTATGGGGTGCCTGGTTGTGGAAGCAAACATATGCTCAACTATTTAGTGTGTTTTCAACTAGTGGCTATAGTGCCGCTATAGCATAGCGGAATTTGAAAGAAAAAAAAGTTATTGGTGTTCGATATACTATTTAGTACAAAAGATTGTCAAAAAACAGCTATAGTGATGTCATAGTACTATAACATATTGGAATTTGAACAAATTGCGATTTTCAGCTGTATGCGACTACCAACATAGGGCGTATAATTGATGCAATAACACCAAGCATCAACAATTTGAGAAAAAATATTGACATGCCCATGATAAAAAGTAAAAAACACAATACAGTAATTTGTATTTGTTTAATAACAATTAAAATATATAAGGGAACCTGATTTAGAGAAGCAAAATATGGAGATAAAGAATCAGCATCTAAATTGGCTTGATGCTTAAAATTGAAAGAAGCGGAAAAATTGGAGGCGGTAGGCACATCCACATTCTTTTGTTCATGTTTGACTGAAGTGAGCATTGATCCTTTATCGGTGAGAGGTGGAAGCATGGTGAAACTCCCGGTGGTGGGAGATGGCATGGCCTAAAACACACAAAAAACAACCATTGAAATGAGTAAATTTCGTTTTTTATATCCTCAAAGTTGTAAAGAATTGGGCAATTTGGTCTCAATAATTATACATTAACAATTTTGTCACTAAGATTAATGTTTTTCAATCAATTCTATAAATTTGGATTGCAAAATAGAAATCAAGGAAATTCTTAAACATATTTCAACACGCATGAGCTTAACAACATGCTAACTCAACATATATTGGGGAATTACTTGATTGATGATTTTCAACCTCAGAACATAATTGCAATTTCATAAATTTGAGTAACTAAATCAAACATTGAAAAGAAAAAACATTTGTTCAAGTGTTCCATCATCACTAAAGTTGAAGATCATCAATCAGTTTACTCGAAACAACTCAGGATAAATTTAGATAGCAAAATGAGAAATTTGTAAAAACAAGTATCATAGCTCAAAGTGACCAAAGCAACATATATTGTTAAATGACATAGAGAATGCATTAATTGACGAAAAATGATGATTAATTAACTAGTCTAATTTTGCAAAAAATGAAAATGAGATGTGTGATCATATACGATACCTGAGAATTAGGAAGCATGATGGGGGATTCAAGCAATGCGGTGGGACTAATCCCAGGTGGTATTGTGAGACATGGTGATCGAGTTGCTGGAGAAACCAAAGGGGTTGTTGCACCAAAACTGATAAGCCCTGCGTTGATTTTATTGAAACCCCTTCTCTCAGCTATGCTTCTTTTTGGTGAAAAATAGACAAACTTTCTATCTTTTGCATCAGAAACATTGTTGTTGATGTTATTGTTATTGTTGTTATCTTGTTCCATTTTTTGTGTGGATGGTTGTTACAGTGAAACTCAACTAAGAAAAACAGAGAATTCTGACGTTGTTATTATGTTAATGTTGATGGTGAGGTTCAGCTCCAAAGCTCCATAGGAGTGGAGCTGAAACCAATGAAACTGGGAATTAGAAGCTTATTCTGCAATGTAAATCTCTATTTCACTCCATACAACACACACAACATACATAAATATAGTCGTATTAAATAAAGACTATAAATTAAGAAAAATAATAATAATTTCAACCACACAAGCAAATTATATTTACACGTCATGGTTTAATGGTTTAATATGTACGGTGTGGTGTAGGTGGTGTTTTTCATAACAACAAGCAAATTTTTGTTTCACTGCTTGCTTGCTGTGGTGTTTAATGGTTTAATATGCATGTGTACGTGGTGTTCGATATCAGGAGAGACTAAGCATATTGTTCGGCTTAATTAATTTCACTAAAAGAAAATAAAAAGTTGTTCGCTCTCTATCAAAACAACCTTATCCTTATTTAAAGGAAATTTAAACCATTTATCTCTCAATTTTTTACAAATCATAACAACCTCTGAAAAAATGTGGAATGAAAACCATACATTGTAAAATAAATAAATCATCAAATATAATTTGACAACTATCTTTTCTCCAAAAACAATAATTGAATTCTATCTTTTGTCAAAAATAAATAAATTCTATCTATATAAATAACTTTTAATATTCAGCATTTTATTCTAATTTTTCTGGGTAGATTCTTCTCCCCTTTTTTTTTTGTCAAATTCTTCTGACCTTTTTAATAAGGCAACATTCAAATTTATTGTAAAATTATAATTGAATAATTTTTAAGAGTAAATAAAATATATACAACTTACCATATGTAATACTTTCTATGTATTAAAAGCAAATAAAATATTTGACCAAAAAAAATATAAAATATAACTACTAATAAGGTTAATTATTAATTTAGTCAAAAACACTTTACGGAATAAGTTTATTTAAGTAAAGTGTTTTTTGAATAAGCTTAATTATTTCAATAGTTAAAATATAATTAATACATGGACTTTACAGAAAATTTTGTAGACCAAAAACACTGTACAAATTTTTTTGAATATACTTTTTTCATATAAGCTTATTTCAATAGTTAAAATATAATTAATACATAGACTACAGAAAATTTTGTTGACCAAAAACACTGTACAATTTTTTTTTAATATACTTTCTTCATATAAACTAAAATATATTAACAAAAGAGAATGCTAACGAGTGTTGAGAATCTACAATAAAGATAATCATTTTTTTAATATTTAAATAGGTATCACGTATACACATCATTTATTTATAATTGTTTAATATTAATATTTAATAAGCATCAATCAATCTAATCTAAGCATCTCTAACAAAAGTTTTAAATTGATCCTATCAATAAAACACACGTATTGCAATGACTATCTTAATGAAAAATATTATGTGCCCCGCTTAAAATTGAGGTGTTTAAATGAGATGCTCAATAAGTATTCAATGGGGTACCTAATAGGTTCTTGGTCATCAAATAAAGAGTCCCTTCTGTTGAAATAGTAAGGGTATTTGTTAAGAAGTCTAAAGAATAAATTTTATTTGAGAATTGTCTATCCAACACATTAAAACTTAAAAACCGAACTTTTTCACATAAAACTTAATGTATTTGACATATAAGCAAAAAAAAAAAACAACTTGTTAGATACATTGAATAACTAATGTATTTGACATAAATGTTAGCAGATACATTAATTATTCAATAAATCTAAAAAATTATTTTTTGCTTATAAATGTGACTGGAGCGAGCACATTATTTGCTCTTTTGAATGTTTAATAAAGTGTTCTAAGGGCATTTGTACCATAACATGAAAAGAAAAATATCTAGAGACATTAAAAAGTGATATGAGAGGAAACAATTTATAAATATATTATATAAACTGAAACAAAAATTAAATTTATCTATGAAAAGAAAAGAATTAAAAGATTTAAGTAGTTATTAATTAAAATATTCATTGTCATATTGTTACAACACAGTGGTTTAGTTGTGAAGATATTTTATTTGGGATCCTGAATTCAAACTTGAGTCTATATATTTTTCATTCCTCATGTGTGTTTATTTGAAAATGTGTTGGCTAGTAGAACACTAACAAAAAGAATTAAAAATTAAAATACAAAAAAAAAACACTCAAACATTATCCTATTAAGTGAGATCAACTACATTAAAAACTACATAAACTAAATTATATCATAATGTTATATCATAAATTATATTTCAATAGAACTCATCGTCTTTAATAAAAATCGTTTTTCAAGAATGCGATTTCTCACTATCATCATTTGTCACTTCAAATACCATGGTCTTTTGGTACTTAAAGAAAAAACAATGCCAGCTTGGCACGTAATTTTTTTTCAAGGTATAGGGAAAAAAACTCCTCATAAATCGACCACTAATAGAAGGTTCCGTCATGACTTCTTCGCCAAGCTATCACATTGTTCTTATTGGACGGAGAAGAAGCATCCGTGGCCTAGATACTATCACTAATGATCAAAAGAATAAAATTCTAACAAGTACCATTCAAACACTGTTAAAGGAATTAAAATAGGCAATTTTTTAATAGAAAAATGATGTATTAGTGACACTAAAATGTGTTTAACTTACCAGTGTAAGCATAGGGAAACCAAGATACTTACTGAGGTGAGAAGTATAGCTAAATTGAAGACATTAGGGGAAGACATTCTTGTCATTGGGTCAATTGAAAGAATATTACCAAACCCAAATCTCATGGAGGACTAGGAGTTCGCACAACTAGAAACTCCAACATTTCCTCACTTGACAAATACATTTGTGACATATTATACCAACCTCATGGAGGTCTAGGAGTTCTTACAAGTTTTGAGTTCAAATTTTGATGTCTAAATATTTGACTAATGCTCATATTCTACATACTCCTTTTAAACCAGAAGATTCATGTATTTGGCGTGCTATTACCAAGGTTGTGGACTCCTTGGGCAAGGATTCACATGCAGAGTTGGTAGAGACCATATATCTATATGGCATGATAAGTGGATATATGATGTTTATCTTTGTAATGCGGTTACCTATGTTGATATCAATGATGTTGATCTTCGTTTTTGTGATATTTTTTATAGTGGTGTGTGGTACTTCAAAAAAAAAAATGTGTTTAACTTATATTCCCAAAAGAATGTTTGTGCCTCTCACCCACAAAATAGCTAAATCTATCCATAAGGTTTCCAAGAGGGACGTTGGTGATACGCAATCAAGAGCTTGTAATCACGCCTATTACCCGCACTTTAACAACAAAAAGCTTGTAATCACGCCTATTACCCGCACTTTAACAACAAAAAGACAATAAATAACAAAAAATATCACAACTTATTAAAATATGATCGAAAATCTCTTAAATCAACGGCTGAGATGTTAACTTTACTTACCATAGATACAGGCACAGCTTAGACACAAACTTCTAATTGACCATTGATCATATTATTATACAATTAAAAAAAGTATACTCCAAAAGCAATTTACCAACCATTTTCAAAGCAACTAAAATATACCCTTTAACCTATGCACACTGATTCAGAGTCCTCAACATCATCTTCAACAGCAACACTGGTTACATCTTCTCTAGTAGTCGTCATGCTAATGCTGGAAGCCTCACCAGTTGCTTCTGGCACACCAACACTGCCATGTGTCAGGATAGTCTTTCTCTTGCTTCTACTAAGTCTCCATTTCCTCAACAACTCAGAAACCTCACTCTCATCTCCTGATAATTCTCCAACTTGTAATTCTTTATGTTCTTCACTTATCACTTCCCTCACCCTTTGCTCACTAAAAGTCTCTTGTGTGACAAGAAAGATGAGTGGCCTGTAACAATATAAGAGAAGCATAAGTAGCACAATGTACACATATAATGACACCCAAACATAGAAAGTCCACTTCCAATTCCGAATTAACTCTTTAGCCCAAGGTAAATGGGAGTTTATAACAATTTCAGCTTCATATATTTGTGGAAGAGATGAAGTTCCTGCTCTTGGATGCAGGGTTACTCTTATACCATTGGTTCTTTGATTCTGTTCCTTGTGCCTCAACATTTCTACATTGATTTTCTGAGTCTCTGCAGAGATTCCTAGCACCAATGGCACACCCATCATAACTGTCCTTGCAAGTCGAATTGGTGAGCTTCGAAACCTTAACATGCATGGTTGGCTTGATTTTGCTATCACGTTTCCGTTTACTGATAGGAGTTCTGCTGTCAACTGCAAAACAAATCTTGTTAACTCTTTAGGAAAAAGAAGCTGTGTCAAGTTTGTACATGTTTGTTGTAATCATTGATCACGTATTTATTTTTGTTTCTTTTTACCTTATATATTCTCCTTGTTACACAATTTGAAACAAGACTTTAAAATAATCATATCCAATTGATTCATCAATTCTAGATGCAAAAGCTCAAAATTCTAACTTCAATTAGTTCAACTCACTTGAGCTCCAAACTCTCACTTCAATTAGTTCAACTCACTTTTATTCAAATATATACCAACATAATCACTTTTACGTTCAACTCACCTTTGGTTAGAATCAACATAACCAAACACACACTAAGAAGACTAACACACTTCGAAAGAAAATGCAAGTAAATGGCATAGTTATTATGAACAGATTCATGAGATAGTTCAGAGAAATTCTAATATGGTCACATGACCAAAGAAAAAGTGTTTGGTCACACACACATAAAGAAGTATTTTTTAATAGATAAAAAAGACAATTGAATATTTTGAGGAGAATCTTTTTATGTGTGTGTCCAAACATAATTGATTTGGTCTTGTGACCATGTGACCATGGAAGAATACCTCTCCCTTGACACATTACTCAGGAGGGCTGGGCTAGGATAATTATCAGCAATCAGGACCCTACCAATTAGGGACAAATAATAATTATGTAATAAATTGCATGAAAGCAAGCATGTCCAAGGAATCTAAATGGCATACCTGAAACACCCCAAGCTCCCTATTGAATTCAGATTCAGGCATCAAGAGGGACAAAGAAACGGAAAATGTGTGACCAACTGGAACACGTATATGTTTTTTCTTAATATAACCCCAAGCAGCACTAACTCCACCATTAAATGAAAATACAGCTGTAGGATGAGCATCAGTGTAATCAAAATACAAACTTTCATGAACAATGACAGGTTCCTCCACCCAAAACCGAACCAACCCAACACCCACCACAGAAGCCAGAATCAGAACAAAGAACAGAATCATACACACATATGCAGCACTCAGAAAACAAAGTCCCAGTTTCTTAAGCAATACAATGCTACCATAAGCTATTTGTGAATGAGCATTGTCTTTGGTTTGCCCATCATGATGGTAGGAATCAGATGTCACTGTCAAAAGAGAGTAGAAAGGGGAAAAGACAGAGGCCATGCTGTTGTAGAGTAAGTCTGCTGGTGTGGGAAAAACAAAGGAGTTTTTTTGGTTTTCATCCATGGAGATGGATAGTGAAGTTTCATAGATAAGATAGCTAAAACTTCAGTTTAGACTTGAGAGGGAGAAATTAATAAAATTTAATAAGAGGCATGAGACAGATGCAGTGTTGTTGCATGCTGTGGCAGAACACAACACGTGTCTTTTGCATGAGAACAAGACCAAGATACCGTGGCAAATTGGCAATTTGCATGAGAAAGAGAAACATATTGATATACTTGCATGGTTTTTCTATTTTAGTTGATTATATATTATGAGTTATGATACATAGACCACCTTAGGTGACAATACACCCCTTGACACTCACACAAAAATCTGACACGTGGTCACGTGAACCCTACACAAGTACATTTTCTCTTTCATCTCCTCTTTTCTCTTCTTAGTATATATAGGATGTACAAAGGTGTATGGGAATAAATGGTGTCTATGTAACATTTTCCATATATTACTATATACAGCAAAGTTGGCATTTTCACTGTTAAAAAAAAAGTTGGCATTTTCTCTGGGCTTCAGTGCTGAGTTTTGGGCTTTTTTTGGTAAAAGCCCTTCGTCAACAAAAAGATAAGATTCACATGATTATATATCTATCTACTGAAGCTGCAAGATGAATGATAGGATTATCTGCTTCATGGTCAATTTTTTGCACTAACTTAATCAAAAACAAACATATCCTGAAATTATAGTGCTCCATCAGATTATTGTTTTTTTCATTTCCTGCATATGATTAAAAGCTCTTCTCTTCTGGCATTTCAGGCAGAGAGATCAATCACAATAGTTTGAAGAAACAGTTAAAAATTTGAACCACAAACCACATCAAAATTGTCGCCAAATCCTAACACACTCTAATCATTGTCATCAGCTTAAAAGAGAGTCCTTTGACATATTAACCAGCTCATTAACTATAATCATGCCCAACAAAGTGAAACCTTATCAACAATTCCATTCGTCGCAACTTGCGTGCATTTTCATCACAGCAAACTCCAGTGATGGAGTTCCAAACTGCAAGCTTGTCAGGCATTTCATCAAATATCTTGTATTTTGGTTCACCAAAAAAGTCTCAGGCTAAAATTAGTTAATAAAACATTCACTTTTCTCAGCTCATTAGGGTGCTGTTTTAACTAAGAACAAAACCTAAGAGCTCATACAAGGACAGTACTTTAGAAAAGTGGTGCCTAAGCCATACAGTTTGACGGTACAAAAAAATTTCACATTGCCTCAGAATTTTTATTTTTTTTTTTGAAGAAGAAAGTGCTTGAGAATTGAAACCAATAGCTGTGATGATGACACAAGGTGTGTGATGGCACGCGATGAATGTCCGTTTGAATAAAACATTGATCCAAGTCACTCTCAGCACACAATTAGTTTTTTTTACTACCTTCAGTAGGATTGTGACGCCTCATTTCTTATGGATAACTTGAAAAGAGACTGATCAATTGATCACTTGTCCCACATGTATATAAAAATAGTACGGTGTGCCATTCAAAAAAAAAGTAAAAATAGTACAGTATGAGAATCAGGCACGAGAGATGTTTAGGAATTTTACAGCTGCACAACCGACAACAATGGCTGCCCTTCAAAAGTAGTGAATTTGGAATAAAAAATAGTTAGTGTGACTCACTTTCTACCCTGTAAATCGTAATGGACGCAATGGGACAGATATTTAATATGCATAGAACACAATGCATAGCATCATCTTTGATACCTTTCCTATTCCATGTCCAAAAGTAGTTAGACTTAGAGGCAGAATCACGTTGCCTCATTCATTACCCCAAGGCCAAATCCCCCCTACTGCAACTTTTTAGTAATATATATAAGATAATTTCGCATCTCAGGAAGATAGACTTTACAAAGGAGTATAATTTCTATGTATCAGCAAAAAGCAAATCGAGTTATAACAAATACAAATTCATGTAGTAAAAATTCATGCACGGGGTTTTGTTACCGTATGGTAATGAAGCAAACGGCTCATCTCTAACTCACTCCCAGTGGCTTGTCATCTAGAAAGATAAATCTACAAATGTTCCATCAGAAATCCTTAGGATGCTGCTATCTGGAAATAAGAGACAAGGAGAGATGCACCATACCAAATTTATAACGCACTAATACCGATCTTTCCTTCATTTGGTCTCTAGACTGCAACATCATTCTATGGAAAACAAAAGACAATACCATCGTTTATTAAAATATGAGCATGTATGTATTTGTATTTTGCATTTGGATCTCTCCGAACATAGTAACAGATGCAACCATTAACACAATCGCGGAGAGTGAAACAAAAAAAAAATGTTCTCATGACAGCAATTCAAAACAGAGATAAAGTTGGTGTAAAATAGACAAACAATCCAAACTACTTTCATTATCATGGAGACTGATAGTGTTACAATTTTGTGGAAGCTAGGAAACTAGGGTCAAGAACACAAATACAGAAAGTACTACACCATGATATGCCTTGCCTGCCAATAATAAATATATAGGCCTTACACATGAATTGAAATCAAACAGAAAGCTCTGTTCGAGAGATCAGAATTCCATCGGTGTCTGCATAAAGCCATTCCCCATCACTGATCCTTGTCCCAGCAATAGTTATGGGAACATGCTTTTCTCCCATACCTTTCTTATTGGCTTTCGTGGGATGAGAACCAAGAGCTCTCACCCCAATATCACAACCATTGATCTCATCCACATCTCTTATACATCCATTCACAATGATACCTGCCCATCCATTGTTCTGTGCTTGCACTACAGGATTACCACCCAATATTGCACAGCGCAAACTGGCACCCCCATCCACAACAAGCACTCTTCCATTGCCTTTCTCTTCAAGGAACTCCCGAACCAGGACATTGTCTTCAAACACCTTCAAGGTAACTATAGGTCCGGAAAAGACCTGTCTTCGACCATAAATCTGAAAAATTGGCTGAAGGGCACGAAGCTCCCCACTCAAAATTAACTGAGGGTTCGCATCACACACTTCGGCAGTGGTAACCAAGGCCATTTTACTTCAAGGAACCTGCAACAGCACAAATAAAAAACAATTTCCGATTCAGAAACGAAATTGAAGATTATGATCGAATTTAGATAAAAGAAAAGAAATCCAGAAACCCGTAGGAAAAATATACGAAAAGAATCCTGCAATACAGTAGCTTCTCATACAAATCGAAACTAATTTTGTATCCCAAATTTCTCATTTTCGTTTGATTTCAATTATTTCAATTTCATACACAACTATATACTTTCTATAAATTGTATTTTTGTGCATACAAAGCACACCTGGTTTGTATTTATAATAGAAATTGAAATGAATTGATTAAACATATAATTGATATGACAATGATCTCTAATTGATTTTAAGAAGCTTAATAAAGACATTTTTATAAGCAAAGAATAATAAACTCAATCAATTTGATTGGAAAAACTTAAAAGCAAATCCAAAGATAATTACACATGTATATACTATACAAACTAGCTTACATTTGCATATAGGAAAAGCAAGAATCAAAAGTATATGGAATGATAAATTCAGATGAACTATGATAGAATTAACGTCACGGTGAGTGAATAATATATATAGAAGAAAAGGAAAATAAGAACAAAACAAAATCAAACATCAAGATCTATGAAATGATTTATATAAGAGATATAAATACCGATGGATGAGAAAATGGATCTGCAAATTTGAATGAATATGGAAGAAAGTGTCACGTTGAGTTTGATTGCGAAGTTGATACTCCGAACAGATTTTGACACAGTCTGGAGAGAGAGAGAGAGAGAGAGATCAGTCACGTTATCAACATTTAACAGCACAAATGTCTACCTCCCACTTGAAGAGAAGAAAAGAAAGTAAACGAACTATATTTTTTTTTATCAAATAAATTATTTTATTTCAAATTTATTATTAAAATAAAAGCGAGATTTAAATAACCATTTTCATTTGAAAGGTGTTCTTTTCAACTAGAGTTAATTATGGCTCGACATTTTTCAACAAGAGTTAACTTCCATTGGCACTTTTAGATCAGTTGAACTGACTTAAAACGTGATTGAACCGATCTTAAAGTCAAAGCTAACTCTGGTTTAAAAATGTTGAGCGGAAGTTGACTTTAGCTGAGTTAAGGGAATGAACAATTTGAAAGCGAGAAGAGTAATTTTGTTTTTGTTTTTGAAGGAGTAATGAATAATTACAATAATGTCTCAATTTATCAAATTTTCAAAACAATCTTTGACTATGCATTGTATTAGTCAAAATAGTCATTGACGTTAAGATAATCTAATAATAACTCTTTTCTTATAAGAACTGATATAACAATAGATAAGTATATTGAGAGACTGATATGACATAGTTTAGAGAACATTGTAACGTTAGAAACTATATTGGCTAACAAAGTTAGAAACTATTTTGGACCCGACGACATCAACTTTGATTTTCTAAGAGAATTTTCGTCATAAATTAAAACTAATTTTAAAAAAATAAATTGACTGAGTTTCATAGGAACGGTAAATAAGTGAAAGGGTCAATCTTTACTTTTATTGCATTGAACTCTAAAGTAAAAAAAAAAAAAAAAACTCTAAAGTAGTCGAATGTTGTGTGATTTTGGTTGAGTGTATGTACAAAGTGTTGTTCAAAGTTTGTGAAGAGAGTGCATCTAGATATAGTGATGGCTAAAATGAATTGTCATGTTTTGTGGAAGAAGTAAACTATGGAGCACAGAGAATAGCTTCTATGTTAGTAAATGGAAGTCTAACATGTGAGTTTAAGGTAGATAGGGGATTCGGGTAAGGTGGTCCTTCATCGCCATTTAGTTTTTTGGTTGTTGTTGAATAGTTGAATGTAATGTTGAATGCTTTAGTTGAAGTTGGTCTTTTTTTTGTTATAAAGTAGGTGTCACATAATGGATGTCGGTATCTCATATGCAATTTGCAGATGATACGTTGATATTTGGTGAAAGAAGTTGCGGGAACATCAGGGTCCTAAAAGTCCATTGTTTTACTCTGAAATGGTTTCAGGGTTAAAAGTTAGTTTTCATAAAAGCATATGTTGGTGTATGTGAATGTGTCGGACATAGGTTGGAGAATGCAATGGTTATGCTTAATTGTCATGTTGGTCAAATTCCCATTTGATATTTTGGTCTTCACATCCCATAGGAGGTAATCCTCATAGGTTATTTTTTGGTATCCTCTACTTGATTGGGTTAAGAAAAAGCATGTGGGTGGAAGAGCGTGAATCTTTCGTTGGATGGTCGATTAATTTTTTTTTAAATGATTGAGAAATGATATTTGTACAACCATTTTGTAACAACTTTTTGACAACTTTCTCTCTCATACTCACATTATGTTTTTATTCTCTCTCTTCCTTCTTTTTTTGAGCAAAGCTCTTCCTTTTTCTCTTCAATTATTTTTGACCAATAGAAATAGAGGAAATGGAAGTTGTCACCAATGTTTGTTCATATATCATTGCTCTAAATGATTTTTATGAGGGAAGTGAGAGTGTAGAAAAGTTCACCAGGTAAAATTGGACCAGGTGGGTCTTGATCACCAAAATGGAGGTTTGGGGGGAGTTTAACATTTCTTTGCTAGAAAAATGGTACTAAAGGATGCACACGAATCAAGGAGGTTTATTGTTTAATGTGTTGGCAGTTCGATATGGTCTGGAGTGTGGTCGTGAGAAGGAGGGGATGCTTAAAGTGTTGGCGTGGTGGAAAGATTTATGGGTGTCAAAAGAGGTATTGTGATGAGGGTTTGGAATTGGTTTGATGATAACTTGGTAAGACCGGCACTTTTTCTGGTTAGACTCATGTCTGAAAGGAGATCCCATGCAATAGTTCAATAATGCTTTCTACTCGTGCAATCGCAATTATATTTTGAATCTCCACATGCGATCACAAAATCGGTATCTCACACCGATCACAGAATCGTTATTTTTTTAATTTAAAAAGTATCACCTCCATCTCTAACAGGAACCACCATTTCTTTAAAAATAAAAAATAAAAAGCTAATAAGACCTTATATTTTAGAGATGGAGGTGGTACTCTTTTAATTTAAAAAAAAAAACTAAGTAAACAAAATTCCACCAACAGACAGTTGGACACCACCAGAATAATAAACTTAAGATTCAACACAAGACAATATTCCTAATACCCTTATTATAAGTAAAAAAGATTCAAGTCACGAGCATCCTATTCATAACAACTTTAACCTTATTGAACATTCGCACGCATCCCAAAATCCTAATTCAATCAACAACAAAACTTCAAAACTTTCTGCCAATTTTAAGATACACCCAGGCATTACTGTTCTGGGTATACTATCAAATAACAGAAACGACCAATGATATTATACGGGATACTACTTCAAAAACTTTCCTTAAACAGGTCCATTTTCTTTATTTGTATGAAAAATATCAACCCTTAATAGTTCGCTGCAAGATCTCTGGTTTTATGTCAACTTGTGAATTGTCTTCATGTCAATGACCTCCTTAAGGGTCCCTTGCTCAAGATGATCCCACCATTTAAATAAGAAATTGTCAACAATTAGTCTGAACCAGGGGGACAGCTTCAAACCTTCCTCACCTGCATCAGATTTCCTCAGCAGCTCCTTCAACTGATCACGGTTAACATATTTGATATCAGCCACTTCATCAGGATTTGGATTAACGTTAACATCCCGGACAATGAACAGCAAATAATCCACTGCAATCAAAATGGGAAAAAAGATAAGTCAATGCTATCTAAAGGAAACGTCCCTTCCACAACCATAAACTCAAAAACTTATCCTGTTAGAATTAGCAGCAGCATAGATTACGCACGTATACCGCTGGAATAAAAACATAAAAAGGAAAAGTCGATTGGAGGAGCTATTAGTGGTGCATGTCCAGATTCATATGCTTGGATAACCTAAATTATCGTGCACCAATCCTAGTTGGATACTTAAAACAGCAAAAATCAGCTTGCGGTAAAACTTGGAATATATTAAATTAGCTTACCTTCATGCTCTCCCCATTTGCCATCAGAAGGTGCCTTATAAAGTATGCGACCCAATGGGGTGAACTGGTCAACTGGTACATCTTGAGCAGGAATACCGAGCTCATCCAACAGCTTCCTCTGGGCTGCATTTCTTACTCCTGGTAATACAAGGAGTAAAAATAAATAACAAAAAGCTACAACAACAAAGTACATCGTAATCTTTTCTACATGTATATATATATATATATATATATATATATACACACACACACACATTATAAAAGGTAAACAGTTTATACCAAGGGCATTCTCTTCAATAAGCTCAGATTCTCGGTACAGTGGATGGCTACAGCAGGTGTTAGTCCACACAAGAGGGAATGTCACCTTTGTTGAAGAGCGTTGCTTCACCACAAAGAACAAAGAAGCTCACTCAATAAACAGACATATAAGAAAGAGTCTACGACATGAAAACATGCATGCGTCATCAATCATCATAGAGATTTATTTCGCCAAACAGTCATTCAGAAAGGGGGGTAATAAAAAAGGCAATAGCTAAATTCAGATTTAACAACAAGAAAAACAATTTGGAGAAGCGGCAATCAAATGTCACAATTTTGTTCATATTTCGTATTAGATAGTTCAATGTGCAAGTCATAATGATTTTGTTATCAGAATAGGAAGTGTTGAATGCAACTCGTCACAATGATGTTACTATAAAGATCACTCAATTATTTGAATGCAGAACCTTCAACAAACGACTAAATTATTTCTTGATTTTCTTTCTTCTTGTTTGCTACTGAGAAATTGACAATAAGACACCAACTCCATCGTAAAAGGGAAGCACTGGCGCAGTTAACAGCAAATAGCAGTTTCCCCTTTCACAGACCTTGAACCCAGAGGTCCCGAGTTCGAGCCCTGCTAGTGCCCTAGGAGGGAAATGCTAATAAGTGCCCTAAGGGCACTTGATAAGAAGTTTAAAGTAGAAATTTTATCTTGGATTTGTGTATTCAACACATTGAAACATCAAAAAGAAACTTTTTCTACATGAAAGTTAGCGATTGTTTCCATTTTTTTATCCTTAACAAATGCCACTTGTTATCAAGACCCAAAAAAAAATAGCAGTTTCCCCTTTCAATATTAAAACTGGGTCTATAGCCCACCTAGTGATTTGAATGCAGATGTAAAACTAAAAACTCTCTAATTAGTGTCTACAAAACACTAAAACAATAATATGAAATAAAGATACACATGAAAACTATCACAACAACCAAGCTTTATCCTACTAAGTGGGGTCGGCTACACGAAAACTATTAAAACCAAGAAATTTGGCACACAAGGATAAATATATTATACAAAATCTTATAAATAAAAAGCATACCTGAAGAAGCAACTCATACTTCGAGTTAAACAGGAATACACTGAAAGCTCTGTGCAGCAAATTTTCAGATTCAATCTTTTCCCACAAGTGGCCTATAAAATTGTTGAAGATCAAAATATGAATAAACCGGGCCTATGTCCCAAGAGCAGTATTTTTACTTCAGGAAGTCAAAATCCACACACGCATCGGAAATTTGCTTTTTTATTTTAGATTCCCACACAACAATTTGATCAAAAGCTACTATTAATATATGACAAACAAAATTTAGAAGTTGCAATTCTTTTATGCCTGAGTAGCAGCTTATTTGCATTAAAATCAGTGACGAATTCTAGAAGATAATAAATTATTAATTTAATAACTCTTATCATCAAAATTTGTAAATGGAAAATTGACGATAACTTTGCAAACATGTAAAATGCATTATCTGAATACTGTGTGCATAGGCATGGTCCTGACTTACATTTGTCATTTAAAAACCCTAAATCAAAACACCTCATTTATATCATAACACCAACATATACAGACACAATAAATCAAAGAAGTTAATACTTTTAGCACCGTATGAATTACAAGGTATCAAAGTACCCACACAAAAATACCAACAAACAATGTGAATCCTTGCAATTGCAAACTAATTAAGATTTCAAAAATGGAAGATCGACTTACAATTGTATTTGGACTCATGACCAACCGCACGATCATTCTCGTCCACTAAAATGCATCTGCAAAAGTTCAAAAACAAATAAACAATTACCAACTCAATGCAAGATGAAGAAACATGTGAAACATTAGTAAAAATTGAATTTAAGATATCTAATATAAACAGATCTGGAAAACTGAAGGAAAAGACAACATACAAACTTCACTGTCACAAGAAAGAAATGTCAACCCTTGAATTTTATTAGATTGAGATCCCAATGTATTTCAATCAAATAAAGGATGAATACATAATTACATACTTTCTCGTGCAGTTATCACTAGAAAATTACAAATTAACCTCGATAAAGAAAAGTCATTTCCTGATACACAGGACTTATGAGATAGTCAAAAAGCTAAATTTCTAGATCTATGTTCTAAACTCCAAAAGTAACGGAAAAAGGTCAATGGAGCCGAAAATTTAAAAAAACAAATTGAAAATTCAAATCTTCTAAATAGCAGTTCTTTGTGAAACAATTAATGCTAATGAACATCATACATACAAAAATTACCAAAAGCAGTAGCCAATTAGTCTAATTGAACCCACACTCACACCATGTATATAAAAAAAAATTACGAATTTATGTTCAACTGTTTTTTCCATTAGTGTTATTTGGATTTCGGACACACAAAATACTAATACTCTCTGATCTAGTTTTTTTCCCTTCCGATGAGAGAGAAAATTATTAAAAAAAATTAAACCCTACCAAAATCATATATCAATACAACGTTAGATGTCAAATTTTGTGTTCCGAAAAGATTTATCTTTTTTCAATAACTCACATCAATTTCAAGAAAAGGTAGCACTAGTGTCAGTGTAAGACGCACCCAAACTACGAAATACTGACGCATACATGGACACCGGATATGACATCACTAATATTAATATGTAATCATTGGATACAAGCACGTGTATCGAACGTGTCGATAATCGACGCGTGGACACCGGATATGACATCACTAATATTAATTTAACGAAATTGAAGTAAATGGATGTAATCATTGGATACTGGCACGTGTATCGCAACGTATCAGTAATCGACACGCATAACCAACACACATTTAATCTGAAATGTCCGTTATAATTACATTTGTTTAAAATTTAGTTATACTTGCACATATAAATCAAGCATCGCAAATCCAATTAAGCATCACAGAGAACAGAATAAATCAAGCATCACATATTGAATTAAAGTCCAACGCCAATGATCTAAAACAAAAAACCCTAAGAGTTCAATTTGTTCCACTACATATTAATCCATGCTTTGAATAAATAAAAAACAATTAAAAATAAGAGAGCAATTACACAAAAAAACTAGAAGATAAATAAAAGAGATAAGAGAGGGATAAGGAAACGAACTCGTCATCGAACATGAGACGGCGTTGGACGGCGTCCATGCCAGCATCAACAGCAGCGACGGGAGTTTCGCCCATGGTGGACAGAGAAGCAGAGAGAGGGGTTTTGCGGCGGAAGGAAAGAGAAGAAGAAGGACAAGATCTGAAAGGGGAGTGAGCGAAGAGTGTGGGGGTTATGTTCCTTTTAAAGTGCCGGCTCAGAGTCGCGACGATTGAGGATTGTGCCATTTTCCTTGGTTCATCAATCCTTATGTTAATTGTACTAATTATTAATCTAATGCTCACCTACCCTTGTGGTAGTGTTTTTTAGACCGGCGTTCTTTTATTTTTTTTTAAATTAGATTGAATTCCAGACTCGTCACGGTTGAAGCGAAAGAATAAGAAGAACGAATGAGTTAGCTACTTATCCATTGAATCAATCTTTTAACCGACCAATATATTTTATTAGTCTCAAGAAAACGTCATGACTTGTAGTCAAATTGATTGTTCTATCATTGTGATTTAATGCGGTCAATGAGATTTGAGTTTTTCTATGGTTGATGAAACTTGAGTTTAGTTGGTGAGGAATTTATGCAGAGAAGTGAGGTCAACTCTCTCTTTCGTCGTGATGATCTATTTAGAGCTTAAATTGTAAATACCTTTAAAGTTACGTTTTTTATATATCGTAATGGCATATTTTCGATAATCGAAAAGAGTAGTTACATAAGGTTTTTCTGATGCGAAAAGATTATTATCTTGTTCAATGTTATCCAAAGTAAAAGTCTTATCTTTTTTTCAGAAAAAGATAAAACTAAGGTTGTCATCGATGGAGTCGTTTTGTTCTTATTTAGTTTCTTCTGTTTTCAAATCTATTTCAACATTGATTTCAGTCATTTCCCTCTCGTCGTATTCTAAGATTCCATCAGTATAAAAATATGAAACTGTGTTCTGTCTAAATAGTGGGCCAAGATAACAAGTGAAAAAACAACAGATATTTTTGACCCGCATAATTTCGCAATTGTAACAAAATGTACTTATCAAACCGCATAGTTAAGTTAAATTTGATCAAATTTTTTTGCTTTGAGCAATAATATCAATCCAATACATTTCGTCAAAAAGATATGACCTTGTAAGCACTTCTAGGGTTTGAGGTTTATTCTGATCTAAACGAACTTTGAAATTTAATTCACTTAAACTTTTAATAGTACATTTTTTTTGGGACTCTACTAGTACATGTTAATCCTCCAAAAAAAAATATAAACTATTAGTTTAGTCTTTAATTTATCACTCTCTTCGATTTACTTTTTGATTTTTTTTTTTGTATTTGATTACTGACACTGTGCGTTTAAGAGTGTTCGAACGTGAAAGTGCAAAATATACAAATTGTAGCATCTATCTATCCAAACACACATCCACTTTTCCTTCCCCATCAAACAAAGAATGAGATTAGTCCACCAATGATTCAAATCAAAGTTGAAATATATTTTCTTAACCATCAACCACCACCAACACAATAATGTTAACATTATCAAGAAAAAACGCAATTTTCATCTCCTTCTGATCGAACACCCTGTTATTTATTTCTTTTCATGTAATTCAACAATCGGCACTCAAATTGCATGTAAACAACACCCTACCTCTTTACTAAGTAAGTAACCGCTACAAAATTGGAACTCGTGAATTTGAGCATTGATCGACAAAACACTATGGACACCTAGCCACTTTAAGATTTCTCTTCACATACTACCGAAAAAATCATATTCAAAGAAGAAGTTATTAGATATTCCATCCTTCCACAACCGCATTATCAAAGTAAGAACTCAGATGAATCATGTCACGATCAATCAAATTATCCTTTGTCGATAACCTACTGAGAAGTAATCTTCAAATATATAAAGACACTTTTAACCAAATCAATTTGTTTTGGATAAATTTTACAATCTCAATCTTTAACTAACTAAATTTTACAAATTAACATGGTGTGGTATTGATATTAGGTATTTCTTACAAGTGCATATCGAAAACCTCATGTTGGAAGCGTTCTATCCTTCAATAAGTCGTTACAAAAATACGAGCATTGTTTGTTTGCCGCTTAGTAAAACTAATCATATATAGGTGTAGTTTTGATTTTGATTAATAACCCTCCTACATTGTCATAAGATAAAACCAAATTACGTTGCAATACTGAATCTGTGATCTTCATAAATTCCCTCGTGTATTATGCATGCTTTTAACAACTTGTAACTCCTTGAAAAAAAAATGCTTGTAACCTGCAGTCGTGCCAACAAAAAAATATTTGTAACTTGTAATCAGACTTTTTTTTTTTCATCAAACGTATATATTGTACTCTAATTTTTTGACAAATACTTCACAAAAATAACTGAAGGGAAATTCTTCAAATTTTAAATACTTGTAATCACATAATTTTAATGTACTTATATCTCGGTCATTTGGAAAGGCGTAACGTTCGAATTTTATGCGATAAAGTCTTATCACAAGAGCATTTATTATATTGTATCAAACTTTTTTGTGGTGGTGGCTTAAAGTTCAAAGGCCTAATTTTTTTCTTTGATTCTAATTTTTAGTGGTCTAACCCTTCTATTAGTATTGGTTATTCCGCCTTATAATGTTGTTTTCGTTTCTTTTTACACACATCTTGTGTTTGATTTGAGTGTCTTTAACATCGATCACACTTCTCTAAAATGAGTAAAGTGAAATGCGAGAAAAAAAAGATTGCCTATCGTTGATACTAATAGATACTCCCTCCGTCCCGGATTAACTAAGTCATTTGCTCATTTCACAAATATTAAGAAAAATTTATAAATGAAAGAGAGAGAAAATTGGTTTTAAGTTAAGCATTATCCACTGTCATAAATGCAAAGTGGAATAAATTGAATTCAGAGGGATGAAAGTAATATTAATTAAAGTTATAAAGAGAAAAAGTAATTAATATTGTATTGAAAAATAAAATTGCTCAATTATTTTAGTACGCTTTTTTATTTACAAATCTCTCAGTTATTATGAGACGATATGCATTAGAATATGGATCAACCCACCAAAAAACAACAACTCCTATATGTGCTCGTGGAGCTCGTGGCAAGCGTGGTTGATATATAGTAATGGCTGCTTTTTAAAAATGTCTTAATTAGACGTCAAACAAAAAAAATGCCTTCGTTTTAAATTGGATCTCGTGGAAAATGAGGACTGATTTGGTTTCTGTTTTTCTTTTTTTTCCCCGGTATTTGCTTAGTTAAAAATGAAACAAAATCGTGATTTGTAAATTTTGTATACATTAAAAAATGAATTCTTATAATTTTGAATTGGATCTTGTTGAAAATGACGATTTATTTGGTTTCTGTTGTTTATTGACCCTTTTCTTGCTTAATTAGAAAACAAATAAAATTGTGATTTGTACCTTTTTATTTTTACATTAAATTGTTCTTTTATCCCCCATATTGATTATCACAGTACTCAATTTATATTTAAAAAAACGAAATAAATCTCTTTTTCAATGTAATACTTTTTTGTAATTTGTATTTATAATAATAATAATAGGGAAAAATGTGTCGATATTAATAAGGATAATTTGATAAAATAACCATTATTTTTAAAGAGGATCTAAAAATCTATCGAACGGGGGCTAGAAAAAAGATCAATAACAAATTTTACATAAAATAAAGTTATAGCAGTTATCTTATGCAAAAAAAAATTGTATAATTCTTCTTCAGTTCCACAATGAGTATCTCATTGATATATAAAAAAAATACTATCGCTAAATGATTGATCATTGCTCTTTTTCAATTGTATATCCTTATTAATATACTCAAGGGCGTTTAGATAAGATGACTCAAATCTCTTTTAACTTAATCAAGGTTTTGAGTTCGAATTTAATCTTGGGCATGCAGCAACGTTAAAACTTAAAACTCTTAAGAGCTCGTTTGGTGTGCAGGATATGATAGAGACAGGATAGGATAAGAAGATGGGTAAACATAGGATATGATAGTGACAGGATAAACATTTATCCTATCATGCGTTTGGTGCACACTTGATAAAGAAATGATAACATTATTTTATTATATCATGTGTTTGGTGCACACTTGCTATTGCATTATAAAAAATATATTATATTTAAATTACTAAGTTATCGTTGTGAAACAATTTCATACTTTCTAAGATTTTTTTCTTCTTCATATTCTTAATTG
>Ga0315914_1000475_pt1 | contig 50312 bp, 27 predicted proteins | sample MpolenodulesMG_FD_203920 | JGI IMG/M metagenome (GOLD analysis project Ga0315914, IMG submission 203920) | Medicago polymorpha root nodule microbial communities from Los Angeles, California, United States - elongated nodules | ecosystem: Host-associated > Plants > Roots > Nodule | place: USA...
TCTGAGATGATGAGAAGAGGAGATGGATTTTTTTTGTTGGTACGATGAAGAAGTTGAGTTTGTGGCTGTGTATTTGGTTCTGGTGGAGAAGAGTAATAGCTAGGGTTTTGATAATTACAAAAATGACCCTTAAAACGGTTTTAAATGAAGGGAAATCTAGTATTTTACACAGGGTTGTCAAGAGCGCCTGCTTTGACCCGCATCGCGCCCGCAATTGCGCCCGCTTCATCCGCTTTCTCCAAACGCTCCGTGATGGAGCGCTGCGTCGCGCTTTGTTGTTTTTGGCCGCTCCGCGCCGTGTTCGGCCACTATTGACAACAGAGGAAGCAATCATAGGTTGTGATGGCGCTGAGAGGGGGAGGTCTCAGATGTGGTTTTCTTGGAAAGAGATCGGCAAAAGTGCAGCATGATGAACCTTTAAGAAAGCATTGCTCAAGTGGTTTCAGCTGGAATTTGATCCACATATTCTAGTCTGGGTTGAATATGAGGACTTCTAGGTGGAGCATGAAGGGGGCTTACTTTAATGTGGTGTCATTTTGCTATACGTGATGTGTTTGATGTTAAAACCCTTTGTTTGTCAAGTTACACAGAACTTAAGAATAGAATTTGACTGCAATGGTTGTGCGGCTTTTTCAATTGCTACCAACCACTGAGGGTAGTGCAAAGCTTAGAGATGGAACTGTGGTTCGAAGGTCCCATTTTATTTGCTGACTGCAGAAGTTGCAAACCATGAGCATGTGACTGGTGGAAGTTTCTTTCCACCAGTACAAGACAATAATCCAACCTCTCACCTTGAGGACAAGGTGAAACTTCGGGGAGGGGGAGGATTGTTAGGAAAAACATTGGGGTTAGTGTCAAAACACAGACTCTTTCTAGTAGATTATTTAAAGGTCATATATGCAAATCTGTAACAAAAGTGGATGGTAAATGAAAGTTGGTCCAATGGTATAAACATTTTAAAGATAAAGGACTAAGTTGACACAAGATATAAAAGACTACATTTGATACAAAAAATTAAGCTTAGATTGATATGATATACTTGTATTGATTAGGTCAAGAAAATGTGCCTAGATGATCCTGATGCAACAAAGAAAATTGAAGGAATGTGATGAAACTGAATTTGATTCAAGAAGCAATTTCTGTACCAGGACCTGTGAAGCGTCCAATAGCTGAATCCTTAGATTTCCGTTCAATAGGTACTATTTTAAATGTGTTATGCTATCTTTGTTTTATCAATGTATTTCTAAGTCTCACTCTACTTGTGAGCAACTTTTTTTGTGCTGTGTTTTATTATCTCATGACACAGTCATGATATGTCTTGATTTATGGTATATTTTGGATCTGTTTGTGTATAAGGCTTTATTATCAAGGTTTTCGTTTATTATTTGAAAATTTGGTACAAGGTTTCCTGTTATGAGGGTCTTTTGATGTTGAGTTAGCTTTCTTTCATATAGATGCATATTTTCAAGGATCTTGGTAATATTTAATTTGAAAAATGAAGCAATTACGTTTATTGTCATTTCAACTTAATAATGAAGTTGTGGATGTAACATTCGAGAGTTCATTCAAAGAAATCTCTAATATTTCAACAATTGAAAGAAATATTAGGGAGTTCATTGAAATAAGTTGAAATCAACTTATAGACGTGCTGTAAGCTATTTTTAACGGTTCCCTTAAACACTTGCACAAGTGCTTATGTGATATGATCCAAATAAGCTGTAAATTAAGCAAACTCTTCCAAATCCAACCTAAAAATCAAATCAATAGATACTAGGTAAAACACATTATTAAATTGGTAAACCTATCTATGCCATTCATGTAACCAGTTTCAACCTTAATCACTGCTTGTCTCATGGAGCCAATGGTGAAGCAGGTTTCCTTACACTTGTATACCAAAAGAGAAAGAAAAAAAAAGTGGCATCATTTGGAGAGGGAAAAAAATGAATTTAAATGAAATGCTCATGCCAAAAATCTTATACAAAACAAACGGTGATCAACATGCACCAAATCTTCTCTAGCCCACTTTCCAAAATGTTGCCCTTGTGCTTAAAACATAGACATTTCAAAGCAGCATCAATCATTAGCAGTTCTTCTAGACTTCTAGTCAGCTTATATACGTATTGATTATTAGAACCATCGGCAGAAGTTGTTTGCATAAGCCATTGACTTAACATCAGGGTGTGGCTGCAAATTGAATGAAGATATGTATAATTTAGTCACAGTGCAACAGAATGATCGTAACATAAAATGAAGAGTTATATAATTTTGTTTGTTATTTTCAGTGTTATCAATTGCAGATACCAGATGAGGGTGAAAAGCCAAGAATTCAATATTTTAAGCTGCCATACCCGCCACAAAACGCCATGGCGCCACCATCATTCACAAATTGGCAATGTGACAGTTGTGAAAAAAATCTGCCAGCGCAATCCGCCATGGTGTTTTAATAGCCGATTCTTGTCCTTCTTAATTTTTATTATAATGACAATGCATAATATAACATGACAGAGTTCAAATTATGAACGATACTAACCACTGCTTCAAATGTAATTATTTTAGGTTTCAAATCAGGCGCTTCAAATCGAATAAAGGCACCTCTGTTACCCATCTACAAAAACAATGAAAAATCAGGATATATATCTATATATACTTCATAGGAGGATAAGTGATTACTTAAATAAATACATTAATATAAGAAGCGTGTGGCATGGTCACAACTCACAATAATTTTCCTGCACATGCCGTAAAATTATTCAAGAAAGAAGGTTGTAACAAAAGAGACATGGTTACCTGATCACAGTAATTTGGAGCAGAAAATACAGTTATGAGTTTACCGTCATGTTGAATCTCATAACCCTTGCGCTTTGATTCATGAGATCGCACAACTAAATCTGTAAAATGATGATTCATATCAAGTCACTGGTTAAATAAGAAATTATGTAGCAGACCAATGGAAAACATACCTAAATTATTATCCTTCAAGAACCTTTTCGTAACATCCTCGCCAAAACAAAAGAATTCATCACCACGCCTGCTTGGTCCTCTTCCAGGGAGATATTGTGGATCACTCCATAGCAAGTCACACATCAACCCTACACATAGCAAACATAATACATAAACAAAACTACAATACAAAGAAGGATTATGCTGAAAAGCAAGTAAAAATAATAATGTGTCTTACCTTCATCAGGAGGCTCACAAAACCTATTAATCGATCGGATATGAGAGAGTTTGACCCCATCAACACTAAAAAGACCTCCATGGACGACGAAAACTTTCTTGTTTATCACATGAGCCAAAGGTAAACAGCAGAACACTTCCGCAAATAGTTTGACAAATCCTGCATTCAACTTTGAGCGCACCTCACCCTCAAAACCACATTTCTTGTTCATTCTCTTGCTCTCATGATTTCCTCTACCTAGATATATGGCTGACAATAGTATAGAAACAAAACATGTTACAACATCCTAGCTAACTAAGTGAAGTTGAAAAAGGAGTATAATAGTTGCTAAAAATCCAATCACACACAATAAGCATGCTATGGTAAAAAAAACTAACAGGCTAATAAAGATATAGGGTTTACCTGATGGAGACATGCACTTAAATGCAAACAAAGTGAGGATGACTTCTAAAGAAAACGATCCTCTATCCACAAAGTCACCATTAAATAGATATGGATTTTCTTCTGAAGGAAGTCCATTGAGCTCAAAAATATTCAAAAGATCATAGAACTGCAGGAGTCAAGAAAAATAAAATTGAACATTAAGGAAATGCACATTTTTTATTATATATTATCTACTTAAATTTAATTCATTTATTTATGTTTTTTTTATCATATCTATGTCTAAGTTATCTAAATTTATTACATTTTACTTTCAATTTATATGTTTTTAAATTTTAATTATTTTTAAAAAAATATTGTTAGTGGAAAAATTGTTATAGAGAACAACCCTATCCTTTATACCTGAAAGAAAAAGAAAAAAACTATCCTCTAAATATCTATGAAACAAAAAGCCACCTTGAAGATATTAGCAACAATATGTTTTAGCATATAATAAACCAAGGGAGCAATTGTCATATACCAATTACCTGACCATGCACATCGCCACAAACAGTAATACGTTTCCCATGAGGAACAGTTATGTCGACAAGAGAAGGCAAAGCCTTTAAAATCTTTTTTGTTTGCAATACAATCTTGTATGCATACCTAAAACAATGAACCAGGATAAATGTGAATACATTTCAATAACACTTCAAGAAAGTACAAATAGGTATACAAAAAAAAAATCTTATTCCTTCAGTACCGTCTATGCAAGCACTTCGGATTCTTGAAATCATCCATCATTTTCTTTACGAAATCCAAAGTAATAGTTTCATCTTCTATTCTAGATCCTGTGTATCGTCGCACGACATCTATTATCGAAATAAAAAATCGAAATATATTCATATCCATGAGTGAAATCAAATGCATACACAACAATCTTCTAAATGGGGCATAGTGTTTAGATGCCAATCCAGGTAGGAATTGAAAATCATAACAAAAAAATTCAAACAAGGTTGCAAGTAGATGAAAATAATAAGAAATACATACAAGTGGTGAAGTTGGGTGCTTTGCTAGCAGGATGTTCTTGGCTGCTTTTTGTCTTTGCTTTCGGTTGTTTTGTTTCTGTTTTACGATTGTCTTGAACTTCGGTACTTCTTGTACTCGTTGTATGTTTCCTCCCTTTCTCATCTAATTTTATATTTTTCATTAAAAAAATAAGAAAGTACACAAAATATATATAGATGGCTTATGCAACAAGTAAACTGAAAAGTACATAACATTCACTGTCTCCTAATGCATTACTGATAATGATTCCACTTGACTTGTTTCAAAAATCTCAAATGAGTTAATTGGTTTTAGGTCTTGTTTGATAAGCTTATACCTAGGTCTGGTAAATAACTCCTAAATAATTTATAGTGAAGTATATATGCAAAAACCTAAAAACCAACATGCATAAAAGTCTCCACTCTCAAGTACTTATTTGAATTTTGTAAGTTATTACCTTTAAAAAAGATGAATTTTGTAATAGCCGATACCAATGACAACACTCCAGATCCTGTTGGTTTTATGTGACCATCATCATCATATTCATCATGTTTCACATCATCTATGGATAAGCTACTCTGCAGTGCCATGACTCTCTCTGCTACCAGTCTGAGATAAAAGTAGCATATACATGTAAACGAATATAAATTATCAATGAAAGAAGAAGAAGAAAAACAATAGAGAAAGAAACATACCGATTCTGCAAACGTTTGCTTTCTCTTGTTCTCGTTAAACAATGTTAGTCGCTTATTTATAATTTTTTTGTTTTGAGGGAAGTCGCTTATTTATAGTAATTGATTAGGGCTAAATCTAAATCATATATTTTTATTTTATAAACATATCTTAAAGGAATAAAATCTGTTGTATTACATTATAAAATATTTTAATTATTTACTCAAATCAGACTAATTCTCATTCTCATATAAAAAAGATACTGAATCAAAATTCAAAATAAATAAGTGCCTGTTTGTTATAGTTTTTTTTTTTTTTTAAATCACATTTAAAAAAATAAATTACTTTTATGAGTATTTGATTCGTTTGTTACATTTAAAAAAAAAAGAATCTAAGAAAAATCTATTTTGTTTAGGAAAGAAAATCTAATTTTGTAGAGTAGCTTTTTAACCGCTTCTCAAAAAATAGATTATTTTTAGATGAGAGAGAAAATATGGGTTAAACGATTTTTGAACAATATGGGTTAAAAGATTAAACAATAAGTAGATTCTTTTTTTTGATGAGAGAGAAAATATGGATCAAAAGAATAAACTAATTTTGTAACAAAAAATTCCTTTTATATAGTTGTATCCAAAAAACTAAATTATTTTTTTTAAAAAAAGTGATTTTTATCACGCTAAACAAACGCAAAACAAATTCTAATTTTTTATCAATGTAAAAATCACTTTTATTTTAATCTGTAACAAATGAGCTCTTGATCTATGACAAATCTTTCCTAAAAAAAAAAATTATGACAAATATGTCTTTAACAACTTTTCATTTGAAACTATTTTTTGATTTATTTTAGATTGAGATTATTTAAAAAACTATAATAAACATATACAATATTCTTTAAATTGATTTAAAAAAATCATAAAACTTATAACAAATGGTCTCATAGGAACCGTTTGTTACGGATTAAAATTAAAGTGATTTTGAAATTCAATAACTTAAAAGATTATTTATTATAGATAATCTCTAAAAACTAGTTTACCTCAATTTTTTGTTTGTTTTGATAGAACTATATACAATAGAGATCAATTTTAGGTAATTTGATGGATATTAGTTTTAATACTATATCAATATTACATAAGAATACACACTAAAACTGTTACAAATAAATAAGATAAATGAACCTAGTAATTTTGACAATCAAATACAGGTATCTCTCATCGACTTATCCAACCAAATTGTAAAGTTGTTTCTACTCTCCCACTATAAATTAATTGCTACACATGACATAACACTCTTGAAAAAAAAGAATACGCTTTTGAAAATTATTTTTCTAAAAATATTTTGAAAAATAGAACTCCTAGTGCCTAGTATGTATATCACGTAACCTCTTGTTATAGTTTCACTTTCACATACTCATAGCTGCATATATTAAAGATCCTTAGTGTGTGTCTGCCAAAAAATATCACAGTTCATGAAAACTTGGATCCAATGTTTTGATTTCCATCATCATTAGAATTGAGGAAATTGATTGTTGAACCTTGCGGTGTTACTCTTGGAATGGTAGATGCTATGATATCTATGTTCGACTTTGGCATTCAATTCTTATATTGGGTTCAAATTTATTCTCAGCAGTAGACTTATTTGTAGTTAAATAATGCTTTTAAAAATGTCAAACTAGAGGTATGAAATGTGAAAACACACACAGCCCTAGATAATGGAGTTGAATTCTCTTTTGTCCGAATTCTAAATTACAATTTTCATCTCCTCCTCTTCTTCTCAAGCAATTCATAATTTTTCTTCTCAAGCAATTCATATTTTTCAGTCCACAGTAATTTATTTCCTGTAGCTCTAACATAATTGTGGTTTCTCAGTCTGTATGGGCCTATTCTATTTAATGTTAACTAACAATTTGACTAGCTCAATTCATGAGATGAGAAGCAAATTTATGTCCTAGTACATTGGTACAAAATTATATCATAAACATGAGAAACTCTTCTACAGACACAACCCTAAATGATAAATATTAAGGCACACTCACATCAAATCAAAAATTAAAAGAGAATAAAATTAAATGATGTTGGTTGATGTGATTTAATTATTTTTGTTTTAAATTTTTTCATTTGATGTGAGTGTACCCAAATGTTTATTATTTGTGGTAGAGTTTCTCCATAAACATAAGTGCATGATCGGATTAGAAGCAAGTTTAATAAAATCACAGCACAATTTTTTCTAAAGATAACAAAATCATGATGTTATCGTGATTTTACAAAACTCATTATCAATCTAAACATACGAGGATACAACAGACACGTCTTGCTTCAATGTTGTATATAGTTACAGTAAGACATTGCAAACGACATCTTTATCATGGAATCATAATTGTTGCATTTGTATTTTATCATTGATCATCACTACAACCCAAGAACATAGTTTTATAACTGTAACAGAATTTAAAATGATATCCAAATTAAGAGTGAACATTCTAATGGATCCATTTTTATAATGGCAGCACTATATTCTAGAACAGTGGTCACAAAATTTGTGAATCCTGAAAGCTAATGATAGTGATGGACCACTAACAAGATTTCAATGAATTTTGAAACACAGAACTCAACACCTGAAATGATATGGGATGATCCCAGTAGAAGTAGGATTGTTCGACTTTGGCATTCACTTCTTATATTGGATCCATTTTTGGCACGATGGTGACTGTCTATTTCAAATTTATTTAGTTTCCCTTCCTTTTCATGTCTCTAATCTCCCACACCCTGCATTTTGTAATAGTATTATTATGCCATCTTATAATATTAATTTTGATCCATAAAAAACTGTTTTTATGGATAAACTAATTTTGTAAGAGATATGAATAAACAAATTTGCTATATTTATGCCATAAAAAACTGTTTCCCATGCTAGGGTTCCATTCATATTAATGATGCGACTCTTATGGATACCCAACTACCATTGTCGCAACATTGACGTCAATCTAGTCCATTGCCTTCAATAATACTCCCCAACAACCTTATCGTCAAAACTGTATCTTGACTTACGGTGAAACCTTTGATGAAAATGAAATGTTTGAGTAAGTCATGAAACACTACTATCTTTGATCATGAATTCGTTAGAATGCATCTTAATCGATCTGCACGAAACTCACACTCATATCTAGTCTCTTACCAAAAATCCATATGGAACGGTGATTACAGTTTCGTACCCGTCTCTGTTAGTGGTTTATTCGAAAGTCGTTTGCTCACCATTCCTAAGGATCCTTACTATCGACTGGTTGACAAAGGACCGTCGTGAAGTTATTGGCTCCTGCAATGGATTGGTCAGTTTATGGAACCTCACCACCAGGACAGTATTTGATAAATTAGGATATTTCCGTGATGGTATGTATCAATTGACATTTTGGAAGTTGTGATAATAAAAGTGACACTTATAACGTTGTGGCATTACATAGTGATAGTAACAAGACAACAGAGGAGCAAGTTCTTATTTTCGGCAATAATATTTAAGGAAATATTCAAAGTTTCTCTTGTAGGCATATTGAGTCGTTATTTTCCAATACCAAAATACCAGGGAGCATGGTGGCGTACATTCGAATTGCACCATTAATCGGTTCGCCATTATTAAGTAATGGTAATCTTGCTTTTGCAATTATTTCACTTAATCTGGTACAGAGACACACACACACAATTGCTGCTCCCTCCATGTTCTCAAAAGAAGTCGTCACTTGTAAGTCAGGTGTTTGTGAGTTGATGAATTCACTTTGTTTTTATCATGATTTCGAGGGAACTGGTTTTGTTATATGGAAGATGATAGAATTTGGAGATACAAAGTCTTTAACTCAATTACATAAATTTTGCTTTCACATCTCTAGAAGAACTTTTAAGGTGGCCACTAGTGTTTCAATCTATATGAGAATGGTGATACACAAGTGCTAATGTGATATGTATCCAAATAAGCTGTAAAGTAAGCAAACTCTTCCAAATCCATCCTAAAAATCAAATTAACAGTTACTATACAAAACAACAGTGATCAACATGAACCAAATCTTCTCTAGCCAAATATTTCCCTTGTGCTTAAAACTTAGAAATTTAAAAGCAGCATCAATCATTGGCAGCTCTTCATCAACCATTGGCAGCTCTTCTAGACTTCTAGTCAGCTTATATACGTATTGATTATGAGAACAACCGGTCGAAGTTTTTTGCATAAGCCATTGGCTTAACATCAGGGTGTGGCTGCAAATTCAAAAAAGTGAACCAATCCAAGAAGAAAGTATGTCAACACCACACATAACCTCACAAATTGAATAAAGATAAGTATAATTTAATCACAGTGCAACAGAATGATTGTAACATAAAATGAAGAGTTATATACTTTTGTTAATTATTTTCAGTGTTATCAATTGCAGTGGCAGACGAGGGCCAGAAGCCAAGAATTCAACATTTTAGGCCGCCGTAAAACGCTCTGGCGCCACCATCATTCACAAATTGGCAATATGACACTAGTGAAAGAATCTGCCACCACAATCCGCCATGGTGTTTCAATAGCCCATATTTGACAACACTGATTCTTTTCCTTTTTCATTTTTTATTATAACGACTATACATAATATAACATGACAGATTTCAAATTATGAAAGATAATATAAGATGACAGACTTCAAATTATGAAAGATACTAACCACTGCTTCAAATGTAATAATGTTAGGTTTCAAATCAGGTGCTTCAAATCGAATAAAGGCACCTTTGTTACCCTTCTGCAGAAAACAATGGAAAATCAGGATATATATACTTCATGGGAGGATAAGTTTGATTGCTTACATACATTAATATCATAAGCGTGTGGCACGGTCACAACTCAATAATTTTCCTGCACATGCCATAAAATTATTCAAGAAAGAAGGTTGTGACAAAAGAGACATGGTTACCTTATCACAGTAATTTGGAGCAGAAAATACAGTTATGAGTTTACCGTCATGTTGAATCTCATAACCCTTGTGCATTGATTTATGAGATCTCACAACTAAATCTGTAAAATGATAATTCATATCAAGTCACCGGTGAAATAAGAAATTAAGTATAAGACCAATGGAAAACATACCTAAATTATTATCCCTCAAGAATCTTTTTGTAACATCCTCACCAAAACAAAAGCATCCACTGCCACGCTTGCTTGGTCCTCTTCCAGGGAGAGGTTGTGGATCACTCCATAGCAAGTCATGCATCAACCCTACACATACCAAACATAGATGATAGATACATAAACAAAACTACAATACAAAGAAGTATTACGGATTATGATGAATAGCAAGAAAAAAAAAATTATGTGTCTTACCTTCATCAGGAGGCTCACAGAACCGATTAATTGATCGGATTTGAGAGAGTTTGACCCCATCAACACTAAAAAGACCTCCATGGACGACGAAAACTTTCTTGTTTATCACATGAGCCAAAGGTAAACAGTTGAATACTTCCGCAAACATTTTGACAAATTTGTCATTCAACTTTGCGCGCACCTCACCCTCAAAACCAAATATCTTGTTCATGCTCTTGCTCTCATGATTTCCTCTAGCTATATACATAGCTGAGAATAATATAGAAGCAAAACAAGTTACAACACCCCAGCTAACTGGGTGAAGTGAAAAGAGGAGTATAATATTTACGAAAATCCAACCACACACAATAAGCATTATTGATTATACAATTCAATTGAAAAATAAGTTAATACATTAAGCATCTAATCAGGTGATATGAGATGATAAATTAAATAATCCATAATATATCAAAAATAATATAATGAAACCTAAGAGGTTGTTTGGTCATGAGGGGAGTTAATTTAGAGAATTATCCGCATTGCCCAAAAGCAATTACACAAGTGAGTTACAGCACATTTTTACATAAAACCTTAAAAATCATATAGTTTATAGATCCTCTCATCTATATATTGCTCAATGTCGTTTTTTCCAAATAATTAATCCGGGACTTCTAACTCATCTCACACTTGCACAACACATTCTTTGGTAAAAAGAAAACCTAACAGGCTAATAAAGAAAGAACTAGGGTTTACCAGATGGAGACATGCACTTAAATGCAAACAAAGTGAATGCGACTTCCACTGAAAACGATCCTCTATCTACAAAGTCACCATTAAATAGATATGGATTTTCTTCTGAAGGAAGCCCATTGAGCTCAAAAATATTCAAAAGATCATAGAACTGCATGCAGGAGTCATGAAAAATAAAATTGAAAGGGGTTTATGTTTTTCAATGGAAAATTGAAAGGGTTGGTAGTTAAATAAAGTTAGCCAAACATGTATAATCATAATAAATGGAAATAAATTCAACAAGGAAGTTAAATCCTCCGTACAAATGAGGCAAAAATAATCTAAATGTTCTCTCAGAAAATTTATAAATATGGACCGTTACCATTTTTAGTAAAAATAAATTTTATAATGATAAAAAAATAGCGTATGCATATAATATTTTATTAAAATTTGTCAGGAATAGAAGGATTCACTTTGTCTTCGTGAGTCTAGCTCAGTTGATAGAAAGAATGTATAATATATGCAGGGGCCGGAGTTCGAACTCCGGACACCCGACTTCTCCGCATTTAAAATGTCTCAGTTCCAGCAACTAGGATACTTGACCCAAAAAAAGATCCACCTTTAGATCTGACCCATATTTTTTTTTAGTCAAGTAGCCTAGCGGCTAGAGAAATTCACCTTAAAGGTGAATATGTGGGTTGTCGAGGTTCGAATCCCGGCCCCTGCATAAATTATGCATTATCCCTTACCAAGTGAGCTAAACTCACAGCGACAGATCTGACCCATATTAGATAGCCCCATATAAAATATTAACTAACAAGCTTATCAACAAAAAATATAGCTCCCTCCCCTAAAAAATACAAAAAATAGCTCCCCAATCCCTCCACATAATGGTCAAAGAAATTTACTTTATGAACATAACAGAAAGAGAGACACACACTAACGTGTTCGTCTATTTAAATCTTTTATTATATTGTTAGTTTAAAGTTTGTTATAGAATTGCAAGATAATAGGTATTTAGTTTTGAAGTTTCCTGTGATCAAGGTGTAAATAAAATTTAAATTCAAATTTATAAAAGATTGAGTCAATAAAAGTAAAAATATATAAGAAAAAATCAACGATGGTGTGAGAACAGCCCTATCCTCCAAATATCTACGTAACAAAGAACCACCTTGAAGTTATTAGCAACAATCGTTTTCGCAAATAATAAACCAAGGGAGCAATTGTCATATACCAATTACCTGACCATGCACATCGCCACAAACAGTAACATGTTTTCCATGAGGAACAGTTATGTCGACAAGAGAAGGCAAAGCTTTCAAAATCTTTTTTGTTTGCAACAAAATCTTGGATGCATACCTAAAACAATGAACCAGGACAAATGCAAATACATTTCAATAACACTTCAAGAAAAGTACAAACAGTTTCACAAAAAAAGATTCTTATTACTTCAATACCCTCTATCCAAGCACTTCTGTTCCTTGAAATCATTCATCATTTTCTTTACGAAATCCAAAGTAATAGTGTCTCCTTCTATTCTTGATCCCGAATATCGTGGCTCGACATCTATTATCGAAATAAAAAAACCAAAATATTTTCATGTCAAGTGAAATCAAATGCATATATACGCAACAATCTTCTAAATGGGGAATAGTTTGTAGATGCCAATCAAGGCAGTAATTGAAAATCACAAGAGAAAAAATTCAAACAAGGATGCAAGCAGCTGAAAATAATAAGAGATGCATACAAGTGCTGGAGTTAGGCTGTTCTTGGCTTGTTGTCTTTTCCATGTTGCTTTTTGTCCTTGCTTTTGGTTGTTTTATTTTTGTTTTGTGATGGTCTTGGACCGTGATACTTCTTGTACTTGTACTCTTTGTATGTTTCCTCCCTTTCTTATCTAATTTCATATTTGTCATTCAAAAAAACAAAAAATAAAATAAGAAATTCACACAACATATATTTTCTTTATTTGTTCGCGGAATGCGTAGATGGTTTATACTACAAGTAAACTAAAAAGTACATAGCATCCACTATTTCCTAATGCATTACTGATAATGATTCCATTTGACTTGTTTCAAAAATCTCAAATGAATTAGGATCAATCATCCTAAGATTAATTGGTTTTAGGTCTTGTTTGATAAGCTTATACCATGCCTAATGGAGCAACAACTAGCAAACCAACCACAATTGTAGCTACAATATAATGATGCAAGAGTGATAATTTATTTATTTTTGGTCAAAGCAAGAGTGATAATTTAATGTGAAGTATGTAAACATCTAAAAACCAACATGCATAAAATTTCTCTACTCTCAAGTACTTATGGAAAGGTCTATGAGGGAAAAACTTGACGATTAAGGTATTTTATGGAACATGAGAGGACTTACTATTGGGCATATACATTAAAATTTGAACTTTGTAAGTAATTAATTACCTTTAATCCAGCGCGAATGAGCAATAGCCAATGCCAATGACAACACTCCAGATCCTATTACAATCATCACTATGTGTGCACCCACAATTAACAATGTTCCTTCATGCTCATACAATTATTTATCAATGTTAAAATAACAACATTATAACATGTGAAAATAAAAATAAAAACAAAATTCTTAATTGACTTATGTATTTGGTCACACAAGATACAAACCTGTTCGATTTATGCGACCATCATCATCATATTTCGCATCATCTATTGAGAATCTACACTGCAGTGTCATGAATCTCTCTCTTTCTTTGAAAACTGTTACGAAATTGAGGCACCACGCATATAAATATTACTCCCTTATGAAAAACATAATAGTTATGAAAACCAAAGAGAGATAAAAAGGAGCATACATATACACACAGATAAATTATCAACGCCTCAATGAAAGAAGAAGAAAAAAAATTATAAAAAATAACATACCAATTTTGCAAACGTTTACTTTCTCTTGTTCTCCTTCCCATAAACAATGACTAGTCTGTTATTTATAATTTAGTTAGGCTAAATCCAAATCATATATTTTTATTTTAGAAACATATCTTAAAGGAATCATATATCTCCATTTTTTTTTTTGAGGAAAATATCTTAATGGAATCATATAATACGAACACCGTTAAAATAATAAAGAGCTCAATATGCAGACACAGCGAAACAAACATGCGTAAATCCCAAACAAACGAGCCCAATATGCTCCAAGCCTCCAAGGCTTTAGATAAAGAGTGTTAATACGGGGCTTCACCAAAAACCTAATAAGAGTGTTAATGCGGAAAAATTATTAGAATAAGTTGCGAATCCTTAAGGGTGCATTTGTTTCAAGGGATAAATTGCATTTAAATCTAATATTTATGTTAAAACTAACTTAGATGATCGTGATTATTATATTTTGTTTGTTGAAAATGATGGTGATTTTATCAACACTAACAAAATTTCAACCCAATAATTAATTGGTAAACTATTTTGATTATATAAATGTACATCTAAGACTAGTTCTGCAAGTTTTGCAGCCAATTTTCAAGTGTAAATACAACATCAAACAGGTTGGAAATTCGAAGGAATAACTAAACCCAGGCGAATAATGATCTTGAGAGATTTTGATTGAGATTTGCTCACCTTTGAAACACGGTTTAGGTAGCTGCGACAAGGCTTGAGCAAACAACTTGGAAACCTTGGATTGTGATGCAACCGTGGCCTGCGCAAAACTGCGAGTTGAGACAGACTTTGGTGTAGATGCGACCAAGCAAGGGCAAGGGCAGACGAATTGCGTTGCCGGAGAAGACATAGCAATACTGTCGAAGGTAGAATCCAGATCGAATAAGAAATCCAACACAGAACCCAAACCCAGGATCCGAAATCGAAAAACCGATCAAGATCAAACCTGAACCAAAATCCAGAACGCAAACTAGAGCTTCAAACTAGAACCCATGTCGCGAACCCAGACTCGAACCCAAGTAACAAGAAATTCAATCGTTCGTTTTTCTCTCATGTTTCTAATAAATGTGTTGGAGTTTTTATGGATTTATTATTTTGTTTCTTTGCGTCATTTCTGATGCTATTTTCAATTTGCTTTAAGTGGAGTTTGCACTCTACTTGCGGATAGCAGGGGGTGTTCCAGAATGGGTTGAGGTTGGGTATGGCCGGTACTCTTCCTTCATAATTTTATAAATAAACAATCTTTTTTATGTAATAAATAACTATTTGTCAATATTTATATTTTATGTAACATCATTTTATAAGAAAAAATATCATTTCATTGTTTATAAAAGTTATTGTAATTTTTTTTACATATTATCGTAAAAAATAATCAAATGTTCTCAATTATAAGTGATAAAAATTCAAAAAAAAATATTTTTATTTCGTTGACACTTTTGATGAATAAGATTTAGTTATTATAATTATAAATGATAAAAGAAAATATTTTTCTTCAAAAAAACAACTCATTTAGCTATTAATTTAAAGAATGAGTGTATCGATACACTCAAATATATTGGGTGTACCATAGAATTTGTCAACCAAATATGATACTCTGGTTTGCGTGAGGTAAAATAACCACCCGTTATATTATTGGTGGGTTTGGGCAAACCCACTAATTTTTGGGTTGGGTTGGATTGGGTAATGGGTTACCCAATTTATTTTTCTATTTTTTTAATATTAACTGACAAGTCCTCGTAATTTTATTTTAAAATAGTACTCTACTTTTTAATTTTCTTAAAAAAAATGTTTAACTTGTTTTACTATAATTTTATGCATCGTAGAATATCAAATAATAACCTTCATCATAAAATACTTACAACAAACTAAAGTTGCATGACAAAAAATTGTACTAGTATCAAAATAACCAAAAAATGCAACATATTAATTTGTAACTCTAATATGTTTTGATTTTCAATATATAGGGTACAATGTGTATGTTTTGGAAATATAACTTTCTTCTACCCTATGAAAATAAAGATAAAAAATATTAACATTATTAGGTAAGTGGGTATTTTGGGTTTGGGTCTCGTTTTACCCGAAACCCATTTATTTTCTTGGGTTTTCCTTTTTTAGAAACCATACCCACCCAATTACCCAACCCAACCCATTTTTCTGGGTTTTTTGGGTGGGTTTGACCGGGTTATTTTGGTTGACCCAACCCACGAACACCCCTAGCGGATAGTGTGATATCTGTGTCCGCTCCGTTGGATAAATATGAAATCCGTACCCTATTCGTATCCGCGCGGATATCCGTTTAGCAGATAATCCACGGATTTTGAGGTATCCACGGGTTCATACAGATATCCATGGATAACATTTATAAGAAAAAAGTGTTTATTTTTTAGCTAAAATTTAAAACCAAAAGTTCATCACATGCATTTTTTTTAGCAAAACATAATACTTATATTTTTTATTAAAAAAAAGTATCAACTGCGGGGATAGGGATGAGGAGGGGGATACCCGAACCCGTCGGGGATGGGGATGAGATTCAATCTCTCATCCTTGTTGGGTATGGGTAAGGTAACGGATAAGTATTTGAGAGTGGGGTATGGGGACGGGGAAGATAAAATTTGTTCTCATCCTGCCCCATTTCCATGCATATCTGAGAGATTCTTTGCGTGTTTTATGTAGTAAGGGCTTAATGTGGGCTATTACCAACTTCAACATCTCAACCTTACAAATGAATTGTCATCATGTGGTAGAATTGGTCATTTCAAAAATTATTTATAGCTGAAATGAGCAAACGCCAACAACAATTTTTTTCGAGAATGAAAGCATTTAAAGATTGAAAATCTTTTATTATTCTTGATCACTGATCATATCTATAGGTAAAGCTTCCTCCATATTGATTAAGACGTATTGATGTGGAACTTATAAGAACAAACTACAGATTGTCATTTTTCTACTAAGTACATCCAAATTTTTCCCTAACTTATTTTCTTACTCAACAATCATGATCATCACATTTATTAATCAAAATCAGTCTATTAGCCGTTTGTGGTTCCGCCATGTCTTCTTTTTGTGTTGATTACTTGAAGAGGGTATAGCTTCGTGAAAGAAGATGTTTCTTGCTCAATTTGACTTTTTTTCGAACACTTGTGTTTCATTTTAATAAAATGTGTGACTTGTCATATTTAATGTGGGACAATTCTTTCACTATTATCCTATTATCAAATTTAAGATCATAGGTTCTAGGAAACAAGACGGAAAGAGAGAAGAAATTATTTATGACCTCTGAGTATTACAACCAAAAGTCTCGTAGAAACAACTTTATGACCTCAAAGTATTACACCACGACCATTAAGATAACAATGATTTATCTACTTTAGTTAGAGTTAGTATACGCGATTATGTCTACAAAATCAACTTCTCTGAATTGGTTAATCAGAAGGTAATATGTCTTCTATCATTGAATGATAAGAAATGGGTGTGGCACAGAAGGTTGAGACATGCTAACTGGAGATTAATCTCTAAGCTTAGTAAGTTACAACTTGTTAAAGGCCTACCTAACATTGACTATCATTCAGATGCACTTTGTGGTGCATGCCAAAAAGGGAAGATTGTGAAATCATCTTTTAAAACAAAAGACATTGTCTCAACCTCCAGACCCTTAGAATTACTTCATATTGATTTATTTGGACCAGTTAACATTGCATCCTTATATGGAAATAAATATGGATTAGTCATTGTTGATGATTACAGCAGGGTTAAATTCTTGAGAAGCAAGGATAATGCTTATGATGTATTCAGTAACTTCTGCACTCAAATACAGTCTGAAAAAGAAATGAAGATTTTAAAAGTAAGAAGTGATCATGGTGGAGAATTTGAAAATGCGCCATTTGAAACTTTTTGTGAAAAACATGGAATTATCCATGAATTCTCTTCACCTAGAACTCCACAGCAAAATGGGGTTGTAGAGAGAAAGAATAGAACTTTACAAGAAATGGTAAGAACCATGATTCATGAAAATAATTTGGCTAAACATTTATGGGCAGAAGTAGTGAATACAACATGTTATGTCCAAAATAGAATCTATATCAGACCTATCTTGGAGAAAACAACATATGAACTCTTCAAGGGAAGAAGACCTAATATCTCTTACTTTCATCAATTTGGATGTACCTGTTACATTCTAAATAACAAGCTCGACCTAAAGAAATTTGATGCCAAGGCCCAAAGATGAATCTTTTTAGGTTACTCTGAAAGGTCAAAGGCATACAGAGTGTATAATTCAGAGAACTCTGTGTTGAAGAATCAATGCACGTTAAATTTGATGACAAAGAGCCTGAAAATGAAACTCTAGAGCAAGATGAAAGTGTTGCAGATATACAGGTGCCTGAAGATACTCCAGAACCTGATCAGACTGCTGAATATGAAGAAATTCCAGAAGCTGAAATCACACAAGAATCTCAAGATGAAATAGCTTATGATGAAGCTCAAGATGGTTCTCAGCAAGCTAACCAATCCAAGAATACATTCAAATACAAGTTATCACATCCTAAGGATCAAATCATTGGAAACAAAGAAAGTCCTAGAAGAACAAGATCATATTTCAGACAAGAAGAGTCTATGATAGGATTGTTATCAGTGATAGAACCTACAACAGTTGATGAAACACTATCTGATGGATGGATAACTAGCAAACCAGCCACAATTGTAGCTACTATGTAATGATGCAAGAGTATAATTTATAGTGAAGTATGAAAACATCTAAAAACCAACATGCATAATATTTCTCTACTCTCGAGTACTTATGGAAAGGTTTGTGAGGAAAAAACTTGACGATTAAGGTATTTTATAACATGTGAAAATAAAAGTAAAAACAAAATTATTAATTGATGACTTGATGCATTTGGTCACACAAGATACAAACCTGTTCGATTTATGCGACCATCATCATCATATTTCGCATCATCTATTGAGAATCTACACTGCAGTGTCATGAGTCTCTCTCTTTCTTTGAAAACTGTTACGAAATTGAGGCACCACGCATATAAATATATAAATATTACTCCCTTATGGAAAAACATAATAGTTATGAAAACCAACGAGAGATAAAAAGGAGCATACATATACACAAAGATAAATTATCAACGCCTCAATGAAAGAAGAAGAAAAAAAATTATAAAAAATAACATACCGATTTCGCAAACGTTTACTTTCTCTTGTTCTCCTTCCCATAAACAATGTCTAGTCTCTTATTTATAATTTAGTTAGGCTAAATCCAAATCATATATTTTTATTTTAGAAACATATCTTAAAGGAATCATATATCTCCATTTAAAGGTTAAATATCTTAATGGAATCATATATCTCCATTTAAAGGTTAAAAATAATTTTTTGTTAAAATCTTTTTTGATTTTTTTCTAAAATTAATCCGAACACCGTTAAAATAATAAAGAGCTCAATATGCAGCACAGCGAAACAAACATGCTTTTAAATCCCAAACAAAAGAGCCCAATATGCTCCAAGCCTCCAAGGCTTTAGATAAAGAGTGTTAATACGGGGCTTCACCAAAAACCTAATAAGAATGTTAATACTGGAAAAATTATTAGAATAATTTGCGAATCCTTAAGGGTGTGTTTGTTTCAAGGGATAAATTGCATTTAAATCTAATATTTATGTTGAAACTAATTAGATGATCGTGATTATTATTTTATTTTTTTGTTGAAAATTATCGTGATTTTATCAACACTAAAAAAATTTCAACCCAATAATCTAATATTTTGATTGAGATTTCCTCACCTTTGAAACACGGTTTAGGTAGCTGCGATGCAGGAATATTGCACGAGTTAGACAAGGCTTGAGCAAACATCTTGGAAACCTTGGATTGTGATGCAACTGTGGCTTGCGCAAAACTGCGAGTTGAGACAGACTTTGGTGTAGATGCGACCAAGCAAGGGCAAGGGCAAGGGCAGACGAATTGTGTTGCCGGAGAAGACAAAGCAGCAACTTGGAAATCTAAAACACAGAAACAACAATCTGTAACCAGTCACAAGTAACAAGATGCCACCCAAACGTAGAGGTGTCAATATCATGGGGCTTTGAAGTTTAGGCCTCAGCCCACATAGTAAGGGGGCTTGAAAATTCACAAGATTAAAAACACCCACATTCATGCAAGCCCACAAATAAAAAAATCAAAAGGCCCCAAAGTCCCAAAATTTCTATAAACATTTTTTTTTAAAAATATAACTTTTTTTTACTGAAAAAAACTTTTTTTAGTGGAAATTTTTTTTTTTACCGGAAAAAAACTTTTTTTTTACCTTTATAGTGAGGCTTTTTTAGACCCACAAATAAATAGATTTTAGAGTGAGCTTGACCCCAAATATTTTGCTCAATTAGGGGGCTTTAATTTAGTGGGTTTGGTGAGGGTTTTTTTTAAGTGGGCTTTGAAATTTGAGGCTCTATTGACACCTCTACTCAAACGGATCAAATGTTGAAACAGCAAACCAATATCAGATTGATAGACAGTGAACCAAAATATAGAACGCAAACTAGAGGTTCATGCGTGAAATTGCGAGGTTGAGGCATATTTTAAGAAAAAAAAGTTTTTTTTTAAGAAATAAAATTAAAATTAAATATTCAAATAGATAATAAATTAGATTTGTCCAACCGAGAAAGGAATTAAACCCTTAAACACGTGGTAAGGGCTCATGAATTTTGTAGAGTCTGGGCAAAATATTTTGTCAAATATTTTTAGAATATATATTAAACAGTTTTAGGATACTAGCAAAATTGTGGACCGGTGCAGTGGTTTATTTTGTTGAATCTAACATAGAGAACGGTGGTTCACGTCCCTACAGGACCTCATATTTTGAATAAAAATATTATTAATACAATAGAAAGAAGAAAAAAAAAGAGTAGCATGGATCGAACCCCCACGCCCTCTAGGGGTTAGGGAGCTCGCCCCGGGTGTTTGCCCAGGCTAGCTGGGTGGTAAAACCGCCCCTGCATGTATATAAAAAAATATTCAGTAAAAATAGGAGAACTAGTCTAATGTGTCTTACCGATCTTTTTGATAAAAATTAGTCATATATAAATGGCAACGAAAACTCCATATTGGTTTTAGAAACATTATCATGGAAGGTGATCCTCTTAATGTGGTTACGGCTTTGAAGCCGCATAGTGATGACAATTCTTATTTTGGCTTGGTGATTGATGATTGTAAGAGTCTTGGTTGTTTGTTTTCTTCTTTTTTAGTTTCTCATGTGCGAAGAGTTGGTAACTCTGTCGCTCATGCTCTAGCTAAGTTTGCCTTAGACTCGAGTGATTATGTTTAGATTGAGTAAATTCCTTCTTGTATTTCTTCTGTTGTCGTAACCGATTTGGTTCGCATTTAAATGAAATCGTTTCTGTAAACAACAAAAAATGAAAACTCCATATAAGTATCATGGTAAATAAATAAAAAATAGATATCAAATTAAATATTCATCAATCAACTTTGTCGAGATGAAAAAAATAAAAATCTAGTTGTTGGTGTCATTGAAATAGATAATCATGGTTAGTTTGATTTGTTATAACTTAAAAACAACAAACATTTATATTTTTAGTTGGCTTAATTGCATGTTTGGTCCCGAATATTTATTTTAGATTTCAAGTTGGTCCTTTATATTCAAATTTAAGATCATAGGTTGTAAGAAACAATTTGTTTCAACTACTGAAGAAAGAAACGACAAAATGGAAAGAGAGAAGAAAGGATCTATGGCCTATTCTAGGCTCTTGATCAATGTCTTATGTTCTATTATTCCCAATACCAATTTGATTTAAATCATTAAAGTCTCATATTTATAATAAACTCCTTAGTCTCATATATATTATAAACTAAATACATTAACTATTTAATAAAATTTTAAACAAATTACTTATATATATGAGACCAAAGAAGCATATATTCGACTCAACTTTTTTTAACTAAAATCAATTTATTCAAAATTAATTTCATTCATACCATAACCAAACACACTAAAAACTAAAATGTGCCAAAATAGAAATTCATTGGGTTGGATTACATTGAGGTCGGCATCACGGGTGATGAGTAGAATAGTAAGGACAAACAAGTGCCGTGTGGGTCCCACTTGGTCTTCTCATGGTCCCACAGTCCACTGCTCACTCCCCCAGCTGCTCATTCACTCATCAGTCTATAAAAGCAGCTGCAAACCACTCCCAGTTTTCCTACTAAAAAATCTTCAAATTAAAGTCATTTTAATAGTAACACTTATTATTGTTACCAAAAAAAATAGTAACACTTTAATTTAATTTAACCACCTTCCCCCAAACATAACAACCAAAAACAAAAAGAGAAAAAATAAAACATTACCTCACTCAACACACATAGCTGTTCTTTATCTTTTTCTTATTCTCTTATTCTACAAAAAGAAACAAAACAGCAATAATATTAACAAAAAGTAGAATCAACACACATTTCTCTGTTACTTCCTTCTTCTTCAGGTCACTGTTTTTGCTTTACCAAGTTGAAAGATAAGGTTTACTATTCATTATTCAACTTCAAGTTCATAATGTGGAAGGTTCCATCATCATTGGTTCTTCTGCTACTTCTTCAGCTAGCATGTTCTCTTATTGGTTCTGTTATAGCTTCTGTGTCTTATGACTCTAAAGCTATCACCATTAATGGTCAAAGAAGGATCCTCATTTCTGGATCCATTCATTATCCAAGAAGTACTCCTGAGGTATTATTATATAATATTTTTATTTATTACTGTAGAATGAGCTTAAGGGTTGTTGTATTTTATTGTTTTTCTCATATATATATATATGTGTGATTTGTATAACTAAGTTGGTTTTTTTGTTTATATTTTCAGATGTGGCCAGATCTTATACAGAAGGCTAAAGAAGGAGGCTTGGATGTGATTCAGACTTATGTTTTTTGGAATGGACATGAACCTTCACCTGACAAAGTAATGATAATAACTAATGATAATTAAAACAATGTCTTTTAGTTTTAGTAGTAATTTTGCTTAAACAGTGCATAGTTATGATTTATGAGTGATTAGTGAAAAATAATTTTTTTTTATTTTTTTATTGGTGTAGTATTATTTTGAGGGGAACTATGATTTGGTGAAGTTCATAAAGTTGGTGCAGCAAGCTGGTCTTTATGTTCATCTAAGGATTGGTCCTTATGTTTGTGCTGAATGGAATTTTGGGTAGGGAAATTGTTCCTTTCCTCTTTTTTTGGCAAAAATATGTCAAACTAAAAATGTCTTAAACAAATTTGCTTAATTGATTTTTAGGGGTTTTCCTGTTTGGTTGAAGTACATTCCTGGTATCAGTTTTAGAACTGACAATGATCCATTTAAGGTAATATTTTCAGTTATTATTATACCTTAAGAATTGTTAAAGATTCTCACTATTTCCCTTTTCATTGATTAGTACCTTCTAATTAGTTTTTGTTTTTCTATTGCCATAATGAAGTTTCAAATGCAAAAATTTACTGAGAAGATTGTTGATATGATGAAAGCAGAAAGGCTATTTGAGTCTCAGGGTGGTCCAATAATTATGTCTCAGGTAGACTAAACATGCTGCTAGCTTTCTACTTAATCTAACTTAGCTTTAAATTATCTTATGTTTTACTTATTGACTATAACTTTTATATTTTGTGAAGATTGAAAATGAATATGGACCTATGGAGTATGAAATTGGTGCTCCTGGTAAATCCTACACTAAATGGGCAGCAGATATGGCTGTAGGACTTGGTACTGGAGTTCCGTGGATCATGTGCAAGCAAGATGATGCTCCCGATCCTGTTGTAAGTTCAGCTGAATTGTATTATTTGTTAAGAAAATATTTTTATTCATGATATAGTCTTTTGTGCCTTCAAGGATTTTAGCCTCTAATTTCGACGTAAAACGTTGTACAGATTAACACCTGCAATGGCTTCTATTGTGATTATTTCTCTCCAAATAAGGATTACAAACCAAAGATGTGGACAGAAGCTTGGACTGGATGGTATTGATTCAGCCTTGTTTCTTATTACTTAGGTTTCCATAAGAATAAGATAAATGCAAGCTAGTTATAACATAAGCTTAACTTATACATTGCCTCCATTGAGTCCGTTCCTCTTTTATGCTTGCAGGTTTACTGAGTTTGGAGGTCCGGTACCTCACCGACCTGCTGAAGACATGGCATTTTCAGTTGCAAGATTTATACAGAAAGGAGGATCATTTATCAATTATTACATGGTAACTTCATTGTTTATTGAATTTAATGTGCTATTTTGTAGGTTCACCATTTTTTAATATTGAACTTGGCCCATTATTTTGTTCATTTCAGTATCATGGAGGAACAAATTTTGGTAGAACTGCTGGTGGTCCTTTCATTGCTACAAGCTATGACTATGATGCCCCTCTTGATGAATATGGTAAACACAGGAGGATTCTAATACTTGACATAGCCAATAAGAACATCACATATTTTATATACTTAAGTAGGGTTCTTAATTTTGTTTCTTGTGTACAGGATTGCTACGGCAACCAAAATGGGGTCATCTGAAGGATTTACACAGAGCAATAAAACTCTCCGAGCCTGCTTTAATTTCTGGAGATCCTATCGTTACACGGATCGGAAACTATCAAGAGGTAGGACTTGTTTTAGTTACATGAAAATTATCAAACCTATCTAAAATGCTTTGTAACAAAACTGAATTTCTATCTTTAATCATTACTGTGCAGGCTCATGTGTTTAAATCGAAGTCGGGAGCCTGTGCTGCATTTCTTGGAAACTATAATCCAAAAGCTTTTGCAACAGTAGCTTTTGGAAATATGCATTACAACTTGCCTCCTTGGTCTATAAGCATTCTTCCTGACTGCAAGAACACCGTTTATAACACAGCAAGGGTGAGAAAAAAAATAAAGCTTTTATTTCAGATGACTCATGACTTGACCAAATGTATGTGATTGAAATGGTTCAATAACTTTCTATATGCAATTATAATATTATTTAACAAAATGGACTTTCACGAAAGGAAAATAATGAAATTTTTAGTGTCTTATTTTCTGTTTACATGATCTTGTTGGACTGAATTTTCATCGGGAACGAACAGAAAGATATTCCTCTCAGAGGTCCAAAATTAAAATTCCAAAATCTCTTTACAGGTTGGCTCTCAGAGTGCCCAGATGAAGATGAGTCGTGTTCCTATTCACGGTGGACTATCTTGGCAAGTGTTCACTGAACAAACAGCCTCTACTGATGATAGTTCATTCACCATGACCGGTCTACTAGAGCAGTTAAATACAACAAGAGATTTAACCGATTACTTGTGGTACTCGACAGAGTGAGTAATAAACAACTCTGCAGTTATGAAATGGTGACTCTCATCATTCATTTTGGTTTCTCCATGTCTTATCGCTAACTTGCTCCCTTTTTTTGCTAGTGTTGTGATTGATTCCAATGAAGGATTTTTGAGAAGTGGAAAGGATCCTGTTCTTACAGTGTTATCTGCAGGGCATGCTTTGCATGTTTTCGTCAATAGTCAGTTGTCAGGTGAGGAGCATTATACTGGTTTACGAAATTTCATGTTAGATTAAAATTTGATGTATGCTCCTGAGGATATGATACATAGTAACAATGCTTGGAATGAATATATCTAGGCTTCATTAAGTAATCAAAATTAGTTGCCACGCTTGCTTGACCTTTCTTATTCAAATAAAAAAAAAATAGTCCAAATAAATTATTTTACTTCAAAAGCTAACAATTATCCGGCAACATCGTTACTCTCCTTTTGATCAGGAACTATATATGGAAGCTTAGAATTCCCCAAGCTAACTTTTAGCCAAAATGTGAAGCTCATACCTGGTGTCAACAAAATATCTCTTCTAAGTGTTGCAGTTGGACTCCCGGTTCGCTCTCTCTCTCTCTCTCTCACACACACAGGCATTGAAAATATATTGTTTTAAGCACCCCTGCGTTACAATACTAAGCCGATTTATCTGAATCATGAACTGTATTGCAGTATGATCTTTCTTGACAATTCTATATTACTTACTTGCTGCTTGTTACTGTAACACAGAATGTTGGCCCTCATTTTGAAACATGGAATGCTGGTGTTCTTGGACCGATTACATTAAATGGTCTTGATGAAGGTAGAAGGGACCTGTCTTGGCAGAAATGGTCTTACAAGGTTCTGCCCCGAACACTCATCGCATTTTCTTCTCTCTGTATTTCCTGATTTTGCTCAAAAATTCATTCAAATTACTGTTTTATTTAGGTTGGTCTCCATGGTGAAGCCTTGAGTCTTCATTCTCTCGGTGGAAGTTCCTCGGTCGAGTGGGTTCAGGGGAGTTTAGTTTCTCGTATGCAGCCATTGACTTGGTACAAAACTACCTTCGATGCCCCGGACGGAATTGCACCGTTTGCTTTAGACATGGGAAGTATGGGAAAAGGACAAGTGTGGTTAAATGGACAGAATCTTGGCCGTTACTGGCCTGCTTATAAAGCGTCCGGGACCTGTGATAACTGTGACTACGCAGGAACTTATAACGAGAATAAATGTAGAAGTAACTGCGGCGAGGCTTCTCAAAGATGGTGAGTGAGAAACATAAAGTTTTCCGCATAGTTTTGCCTAATGCCGATGATAAATATTGATAATCTAATCACTAAATGATAATTTCAGGTACCATGTTCCTCATTCATGGCTGATACCAACTGGAAATTTATTGGTTGTGTTCGAAGAATTGGGTGGAGACCCTAATGGGATATTTTTGGTTAGAAGGGATATAGATAGTGTATGTGCTGATATTTATGAGTGGCAGCCAAATCTTATAAGTTATCAGATGCAAACTTCTGGCAAAACTAACAAACCTGTGAGACCAAAAGCACATTTATCTTGTGGCCCTGGACAGAAAATATCATCGATCAAATTCGCTAGCTTTGGTACTCCAGTAGGGTCTTGTGGAAACTTTCATGAAGGAAGCTGTCATGCTCACAAGTCTTATAATACTTTTGAAAAGGTATTGCTCTATATAGCTAAACATGGTTTTTGATAAAACATGATATCTTTTTGAAGCTATATTTAATTCATATACACTATCAGAGTACAAATTTTTTAAACTGGCAGTGTATCAAATATACATCCATTTATGTTTGACTGTCACTTTTACTTGTTTCATTAAACAAAAGTGTTTTTGTTGTTGCAGAATTGTGTTGGACAAAACTCATGCAAGGTAACCGTGTCACCTGAAAATTTTGGAGGAGATCCATGTCCAAATGTCATGAAGAAACTATCGGTTGAGGCCATTTGTACCTGATCATTTCAACCTCAAGAAAACAAATGGAAACAATTTTCCATATTGATATTTTTCCCAAAATCGAATGCAGGATTTTCGCCTAAACCAAATTCTAAACTACATATAGATCACCATAAGCATTAATTTGGCTTTTACCAAGGTGAAGTTGCAGAAAACACAACACACTATCTGGTTGAAAGCCGGTAGAAATTGCTGATATGATTGTGGAAGTGTGTATATACTTGTGTTCTGCTTGTTATACAAAGGTGAAAGGTGAAGATGATTTGCTTAGAAGCACAATGAGGCTATATTTATTGAGTCCATGTGCTATTGATTATTTTAATATAATGTGGAAGCCACTTGCTTCCTGTATCATTATTTTATCATTGTAAGCTGCATTGATAGCAACTTAGTTGTTTTATTCTTGTAAGAAACTTTACAGGATAAAACAGGACCAATCATATTAAATTGTTCTTCTTGTTTCTTTTATTGCATGCCTCATGCTTTTTACTTTCTACTATTATATTTAACTAATAAGATTAACTAGATCTAAATGATGTTTTGAATACCAAATTTTTCTTTTCAAATTAAATACGTAGGAAACCTTGATTTATTTTGTAGTAGCAGGAATCTGTCATGTAATGAGTGTGAAAAAAGTGGTGTTAGTAGATAAATATGCATCATAGTAGAGAAACAATTGTTTTATGAATAAGATTTTATTTAGATTAATATGTTTATATTTAAAAAACATAAAAGTCATAACTCAATTGATAATGTTGATATTGTTAGGTTGGTCGTCTTCATTAGGGTTTGATTCCTGATCTTCACAAATGTTAGTGAATTTCATATTCCTGGCTTGCTTATTGGATGACACAACATGAGCTATATGTGGCAAAAAAAGGAGAATGGAATATAAATTGGTTGCTTTTTTATTGGGTGATTCTGTTATTTTACAAATACAAACATACACGTATAAGTCACCAACTATGTCACGAAAGAATCCTTTTATGATTTATCTTCTAAGAGGGGAAAATGGTTTTGACAACATATGTGCATAATATACCATTTACTCACTAACTAACTTTGCCTAACTCTTATTATCGAATTGTCTAATAAAACTCTTATTACTAATTGTTAATTAACAAGTTAATACGACGTCGCTTTAACTCAAATTGAGTTGCCATCTACATCTAGGCCACCATGTGTTCCAAAGAAACTATAGGAAACTTGATTTGACACCTTTGATGATGAAAGTTATAGTACTTTTCAACCTTAAACATAACTATTACACATAAATATTAAATAGTTCACGCGTATTTTATCATGGATGGAGTATATACATACATGCACTCCAAAATAAAGTTGAAAGTGACACCATGCTAAATGTGTAGTACAAACAAAGATATTTTTAAATGATAATTCTTCCTTCTATTCCTCTAAAAAAACATATTGATTGAGTCAATTGATAGCTAATTTTACCCTGAAAATCTAGTCCATTATTTTTAATGAGTTCTTTTAATTACTTTTTTTATCTACAAAATTTAAATGCAATATTAGAGAATTCAAACCAACTTAGTTAAATTGATAAAAAAATTAATTCATTCAAAATATAAAAAAAAAAAACTTAAATCTCAATGTGATTTGAGGACTTTATTTTTACAAGTAATAAATAAATAACTCTATAATCCAAAGTTTACTCACCTCAACTTTTTTATAATAACTTGGAGAAATCAAGTCTTGTTTCATTCGGAAGAGGGTATTATATTGGTATTTTTTTTCCCAAACTACCGTTTGTCGGAATGTCAAATAATAATCTTTCAAAACACGGAAATCCATTTAAGGAGATGACTTCTCTCAACCATATGTATTGAGATCGAACCTATTACCACGTACCTTAGAAACTTTGTTTATAAGTAGCTATATGACCGAAAGTATGCTTACCTTAACTTTTCCATACCAACTTAGAGAATTCAAGTCTAATTGACTCAAATAAGAGTATTACGACGATTGCCCAAATCACTCTCCGACCAAAAGCCAGATACTAATCCCTTACAAAAATCTATGTAAAGAATTGATATCTCCTAACCATACACATCCAGATCGAACTCATAATCACATACTTATAAGACTCAATTATCTGGCAATTATATCATAGTTTGTATTTAATCATGATCATGATTCACATACTAAATCAAAGGGGGGAGAGAGAGAGAATATTTCCACACATAAATACAAAATCAAAGGGGAGAGAGAGAGGGAAAACAGAACCTTAAAAACCGCCTAACTTAGAATATCTATTTCCTCTCAAAAAATCTTTTCTCTTTTCCTTTTGTGTTATGTGAGTTTCCTCACTTTACTTTGAATTTCCATTTCCATGGAGTCTTCAAATCCTCTCTTCCATCTCTTTCATCCTAACATCAACTCAAAAATGCACCACCCCATTTTCCTCTTTGCATCACTCTCCCTTCTCTCTCTAACCATTCTCTTTTTCTCTCTCTACAAACGCTTCTCCAAACCCCACAAACACAACCAAAAAACCGAACTTTCTGATAATTCACCTTCACAACCCGACCCAATTAGCCGGACCCATTTATCAAAATCGGTTCTTTTCGAAGTTTTGCCCTCTGATTCCGCTAAATGGGCTACCTTGTTCGATGACCCGGATTCAGTTTTGGAAGTTCCATCGGAGAAGAAGAAGAGGAAGAAGAAGAAAGCAAAGAAAAAGAAAGAAATGAATTCGGAAAGTGAAGAGTGTGTGAAAATGGGTTTTGATTCGGGTGTGAAGCTTGAATCTGATTGCATGTATCCGTTTACTTCTTCAAGTAGCGTTTTGCAGAAAAAAATCAAACTGCAATATGATGAGCTTGTTAAAAGTAATGAATCCAAGAAATTGACTCTGCCACAGGTATTTCAAGTTTCATAGTTTTCTATAAAAAAAAATTCAGTAAATTTTGAATTTTTGTTAAGTTGGTGTTTGAGTTTTTTTTTTTAATATATTGTTATGATTGTGCATTTATCAATGCTACTATGATTTCCTGCTATTGAATTATGTGATACAACATGTTTTCTCGTATATAGTTTGGTCAGTGTTCCCAAATAAGTAAGTAAGTGTATGTTTGGTTCTGCAGTGAGAAAAATTGATTTTGAGTAAATTGATTATGTAAAATTAAATTAAAGGTAAAGTGATTTAGATACATTCATGTAAAAGTGAGTTGAAAAATAAATGTGTGTAAAAATCAATTTTGGAATCAAAAGCTACAATTTCTAGCTTCAATTTTGGAATCAAAATTCTGGAGGCAAAATCAATGAACCAAATATGTTAAAAACAATTCTACACCTTTAGAATCAACTTTGGCTCCTCCAGAAGTGAAACCAAACATAAACTAAGTAATATTGTTTCTTAGCTTTGTGTACTTCCTCTTTGTATATGCAAGCTATGCATATTTTAGGTAAGAGAAATGCTAGGGACACATTTTAAGTAATATATTTTAGGTACTTGCTCTTTTGTTAGTTTGGTAATTTATTGAAGCTAGGACTTATATTGAGCATTTCTTCAAAATAACAGAAGGTGATGGTTCACAGAGATTGCAAATTTGTAATTAGATTGGATCAGTTTTGACAGAAGAGGATGGGATAGGGATTTGTTCTTTTTGAGGGGAAAAATATACTCACTTTAGGATGCGTGATAAGTAAAAGTTAAGTTATTGCTTTCTCCCAAACAACATGTTGTCTTGTAGTCTATAATAAAACATGTGAGCAATCACAATGAACGGAAATGGTTGTTTCCATTTGATAACAGGGAGTGGTATTTATGTGTCAGTGAATCAGTATAGATAGATGAATTCATGGATTGATATGTCAGTAGTTCTAAAATTAGTATTTATATTGAATTCATGGAAGGTCATGGGTTCAAGTCCTGGAAACAGCCTCATGTGTAAAAAACAGGGTAAGGCTGCGTATAATACACCAAATGGTGGGACCCCTTCCCGGACCCTGCGTATGCGGGAGCTTTAGTGCACCGGGTTGCCCTTTATTGAATTAGTTGCGTAACTCAAGGCGATGTTCGGGGCAGGCAGTGGGGCAACTTACTCGCCTTCTGAATGCATCTGGATGGTTTTCTTTGATGTTACGAGGCATGCTACTCCCTCAATATTAAATTAATTGTCGTATTATAGATATAAAAAAAATCATAATAACTGTCTTTTATTCATTGTATTGTTTTAATGCAGCAGTAAAATTTTCACCCTATTTTCCCCAAAATACTATGTGCATCACTTCTAAACCACTATGTTGCATTATGCATTTATGACAATGGTTAATACTTCAATAGTTAACAAAGACAATTTACTAAAAAAATTTCACTCATGAAGTTATGTATTGTTTTTCTTAATTCTAGTGAAAAAATCTGAATTGACAAATAATTTGAAATGGAAGGAGTAAAAACATAGTTCAAAGTTTAAATTGACTGCTGACATGAATTCTGAAGTTACCTGTGTTACGAATCGTTCATCCATTTAAATCAATATCTACAAGCCTTGCAAAATTACCTTGTAGATTTGCTGAGAACACTAAGCACCCTCAACTCTATGCTGACAGCAAAATATGCTCTTTCTCATTTAGAGTTGGTTTTCATTTTAAGTAGCTTAGTAATACTATGTGGTCCTTTCCTTTTCAAACTGAAATTTTAGTATAAAATTTATTAAAATGCAAATTTTAATACTCTTATCCTCTACTACGCAGGTTGTCCGGTTTGCTAATAGTTTGATTGATGCTAGGAATGAGCTTCAACACAAGTATGTCCGAGTTTATTCTAATGTAGTTACTTCATATTTCGCCTTTTTACTCGTGGAAATTTATTTAGGAAGACATTGAAGACTTCTTTCTAGTTTGCAACTATGATAGTTGCTCTCTATTTATTCATATTGGAGGTTCTGAAGTTTTGACTTTCTCTTGTTAATCAAACAAAGCATCCGACTTATATAACATCATTTTCTAGTAGAATTGATATATTCAAAAAATCAATTAACTTGAAGGATATTTGCAAATTTAGATTCCTCTCATTTTATGTAAGGAATATATTTAGTATATTCTTCTCAGGTTTCCAAAAAATTTATGTTGATTAAAGTTCTGATTGCTTTTACACCGTCTCATTGTTACAGGGCTGACGTGATTCAACGAAAATTTGTAATAACAAAGGCTTTACTATGCAAGGCAGACAGATCTTCTTTCGACCGACTTCATCAACAGGTTGGTTGTTAGATAGCAATTTGTCACTATAGAGCCTTTATATTATCAAAACTGCAGAAACCTCTAATGAATTTCATTTTGTAAAATTTCAGATATACAAGTTAGAATTAGAACAAAAAAGATTAGAGGAGGATGCTTTTGTTTATAACTCGCTTCAGTACCAGCTTAAACTTTCACCAGCATACAAAAAGGTATTATATTCTTCAATTTTGTTGTAAAAGGGTGTACAATTATTTCAATTATACAACTTTAGATATTCATTACAATTCTTGTAGCTAGGTTGTTTGGTTTGGCTTTTGTTAACGAAAAACATCTTAGCAACTAACACTTGTTATGATATACTTGAACCTCTTGATGAAGATGCTTGAACTTGGAGCGTGCGCGGAGAAGGCAAAACAATGTGAACAGACAGACAACAGAGATGATGAATTTACCGACATTTCTTTTGAAGAATTATTAGCACAAGAGAAGAAGGATTCATTTTGGTTAGTTTTATATCCTTCGTTTTTTTTAAAGCTTGTAAATGTATTGAAGCCTCATCTTCCATATTTTGGTTTTGGAGGGGAAGGGTTTATTTGTAATTCACCAATAACCACTTTTTCTGTATTTGTACAGGCAAAAAAATGGCAAATCAAGAGTGTGCTCAAACTAATTTATAAGAGTACTAACTGTTAGTTTAGTGTGTAAATCTAATATCTATAGTGTACTGTCACAGGAATGTTCTTTTTGGTTCTTTCCATGTGCCATTTTTGGTTGTTTATGGAATATAGATGATTATGTTAGGAGGAATTCATAAATGGAAGTCAATTAAATTGAAATCTATAATGTGACATACATGGGGGTTTTACTTGGGATTTAGCTCAATAATTATGATGTGGTGTATGGTGGCTGTGCTTAATTTGGTTGCCTGCAACAAATAGGGAACTGTTGATGCAAATTTCATGGTGAACCAAGGGAGAATGAATTGATAAGAATTTTCAGTTGAAAGAATATATATATTTAATAACTAAAGTCCCAATTAATTCCTAATTTAGCTGATCACACCATTTCAGTTTGATTTTAATAATAATATTCTAGATCTAGACGGTGGGACAGTGGGAGTATTAGTTTTCTTTTCTATGTTTGAAATGAAGGGATTTCGAGGAGAAGACTTACTTTTATTGTTTAAATTAAAGTCGCTATAAAATGTTTTTAAAATGAATTAAGTGTGGTTAAAATATTATATGATCATTTATTATGTTTTTTTTTTAAATTAAAAATGTTAAACGTATATAGACTCTGTCTTTTAAAATCTTCCCCTCCAACATCCTCCAAAACTCTCAAACATAACCATAAAATACCGTTGACATTCCCGGTCACTAGACGGTCCCCACTCCATTTCCTTTCCTCAAGGGTCCAGGCATCTTCAGTGGTAGATTCTCCATAAAATTCATGAAAATGAATTCAGCATGTTATTGTTGATTAAATGATGTGATTTAGAACATACTCAAAATGGGTTACAGCGACTGCCAATCATAATTTGTCAAACGGAGTAACAATTCAATAAACTAATCTCACAAACTAACGAGTAAAACTCGAACGTTGATTTTATTTTATTATGACAAAATCTCGAATAGTGATGCATTCCTCAACTTTACATATGATTATACTTTTCACAGTATTAAGTTATCTCTCTTTAACAAATTTTAAAAATCAACTCTGAACTCAAATGTGTCATGTGACTTTCGTTATCCAATCAAACTCAAGCTAAACCTGTTATGCTGAACTAAAACTAGGGAGCCTGAACCATGTGAAGCTCCCACATGTGGAGTATTTATAAACATAGATCCGGTAGCATCATTGCTTTGCTACAATTTTAATTTCTTAGCATCTGCTTCCCATACTAATATTAAAAAAAGAACGAACATTCGGAAGATTCAAATATTGTTTTCCTCGGAATGAAGGGTAGAGCAAGTCAATTTTTACATTCTTTTTGTCCCTTGTAATATAGATTTAAAAACATTCTAGTTCTACACTAAAACATTTGTTGTTACTAGAAAGATGTAACTAATTTGTTCACAGATGTGATGGAGTTGCAGGGTCAGTTGCACTGTCGCTGACAGTGTCGCATCCTAAGATATGAGATTTGAACTTATCCAGCTCAGCCATCACCTCGTCCTCTGGTCGATAAATTAGATCCATCATCCGCCAAATCTGCAATAAACCAAACAAGATTTGACATAATTCAATCCTACCTAATGCTGTTATCTGCATGGAAGAGAAACGTTCTAACCAAATGATAGCAGAAACATCTGTTTACCTGCAGGGTGCCACCTCCACCAGTGCTTGCACAATCATCAGATACACTAACAATTGTCCATGGATCAGATACATTCCAATGAAAGTCAACAACCTTATCCCTGAATACATCAACAAACATTTGTTTTCAGTGGTATTGAAACGTTATTAAAGGAGTCCGTCAGTGTTACATGCAACAGTACCAGTGGGACGAAAAACTCCAACCACTTAAACATACTATATATAATGCTGAATTCCTGAGAACTAAATAAAGATAAATGAACATGCGTAAAATCATCTGCTATCATACCTATGCCCTGCATGACGGAAGAATAAACCAGGGGAAGTCTCTGGTACTGTAGGATCAGCAGAACCTGATGCTTTACCAACCTAAAAGAAGAAGAAAAACAGTCTAACCGAAAAATTTATAGATAACAAAATACTTGTGGCGTCCAGATCAGTGATAAACCATAAAAAATACAATATGCAGGAATGATATCTATGACCTAGTCCATGTTAAAGGAATAGCCTATACTATCCTATAGATTCTAAGAAGAGCTTGTAGTGCACCTTTGGTGCACCATCCCTCACTCTAGTTTAGTCCTGTAATTGTTTTCTAACTGTCAATGACAGCTGTAGCTAGGTGACTACCAGTCACCAGCTACCCGTTAACGGATTAAGGATCAAATCTATAAATAGATTGATCAACCTTGTAATTGTATTCAATCGATTTAATTAATATAAACACACTTTGAGTTCTATACATTCCTCTCAACTATCTCTAATCAACCTAGCATAGATTCAAGAAATCTAACAGTCCGGTAACCTCATCTTGTTGAGTTTTCCAAAGAAATTCCTTTTTTTGGCGAGGGGGAGAGCCTATACAACAGGTTCCTTATATTTTTTCCTATTTTATTTTTAATTATAAAATTACCACCTTGTTTTCAGTTTGTTCAATATTTTTCTATAAAAAACAGTGAAAACAAAATAAAAAGGTTAATTTTTATGATAAGAGTAAAACTAATCCAAGCAATAAATAACATAAACAATAAGCGAGACTCTTCCAAATATTTTCAATATGCAGCATTAAGATCACTTAGAACTTGCCCAGGAAGAGCTCATACAATTCATTGATGATATTAATATAAGATTAGAGTATTCCCAGCATAGGCTAAGAATTCATATGGTAACAATAACAAAAAGGCTTATGAATTCAAGTTTGTCAGCAGCCAGAGAACTTGAGAAAGAATTCAATGTTTATAGGAAATTCATTGGATTAATATTATATACAGTATGTATTTATGTTGTCTAAAAAGGAAGGAAGCATAAGACAAAAAGGTCAGTGACTTGAAAGTTTAGGCGTTCAAACCTTTTCATGGTCCCAGATGTTTATAATTCCATCTTCGGCACCACTTCCAAATACAGATGATTTAGCAGGATTCCACTGAAACAAGTTGAGTCAAAAATCAAAAAACTAAAATGGCCATAAATGACTTGCACATGTAAATTTTAAACTGCAATTAATATAAGCAAGGCAGGATCTCCCGGCAACCTGCACGCAGAGGACTGGTTCATCATGACCTTCAAATTTATAAACAGGAGACCCAACTCCGCGACTGTTTAGTTTCCGGCGATCAAACATGCGAACTGTGTTATCAGCAGAGCTGAAGCAAAAGCAACAAAAATTAGAATGAAGAGCCAAAGTCCAAAAAAGTTTTCTGAATAAAAGGATCCAACTTCCATGTTAAACCCATTAATGGCATTAAGATACGCAGGAACTAATTAAACAGAAAAAAGAAAGATCAGAAAGGCATATAAATCTTAATCCATGTTCATTCAAAAAACCGGGAGCAAGGTATACCCAGTCAGAATAAAATTGATATCATGAGTATTCCAATCAACACAGTGTACATCTCCATCATGTGCCTTCTCAACCTGCGTAAAAAAAACTATGCAAAATAAGGAAAGCAGAAACAACATATTCAGGTCTAAATTAGAAATGTTTCATAGCAGTAGTTAACAAAACCAGACAACAAATACAAAGGATGAGATCATATAAAAAATTGAAATGAATTTACAAATATGCAAAATTCTACACATCAGGAAAGCCTGAATTAAGGAATAAGGCAACAAGCTGTATTAACCTCTTTTTCCTCTTAGAAGAAATACAGGTAACAAAGATTAGTTTTGCCATACATAAAAATTATAAATAATAATAGATATGTACAACCAAGGATATGCGCATTAATAATGAATAAAGCAGCACAAATTGAGAGGAACAGATTCATTCAAACCTTGAGAGCTGGAAAAGATCCAACACGCGCATCCCAGAGTATGAGACAAGAATCATCACCTACACTACAGAACTCCTGTGCACTGCAATTCACGGCGACGACAATAACACAGGACGAATTTCAGAAAATGATAACATAAAGCCATTGATAATAACTTTTTTTTAAAAACAACCATTAATAATAATTTAATAACAACAATAAAGGGACAAAATGAATCAGCAAGTCAATCCATTAGTATTAGACTGACACCCAAAAAATGGAGTTTGAGCTTGTTATTCAATCTGTTTATTTGTCAGGATTGTAGTCAGGATAGAGTGCTGGTTCGTAGGATCGTATGATCCTGTTGTCCCCACCACATGTGGGTATTGTTTCCAGCCACAGACAATTACTACAAGTAATTGCAAATAGTTTCTACTATGCATGAGGTGAAAATTTCTACTCTAGCAAGGCTATGTTACTAGCTTGCGGTGCAGACCATGTGGAATTCACATTTAGCTTGCTGCAACATTTGACCAAGGAGAATTGGATTCACATTTCCTCGTTTCTCTTATAAATAGAGGCATTGGCATGTGAAGGAAATCATCCGAAGCTCAAGAAAGAAATATAGCTTCAGCATTGAGAGAGAAGTGGAAGTTGTGTGAGAGAAAAATAGAGTGTTGAGCAAATCCAGAGAGTGTGGGAAAAATACACCGGGTGGGTATCATCTCTATAACTTCTAGGTGCTATAAAATAATAGCATTTGAATAGGAGTGGGTCTCACGGGAAACACTATATTGTATCTCTTGTGTGTGTAAGAGAGTGGAGAGAATATTGTAATATTCTTAAATATAGTGGAATATTTTTCAGAGTTTGTCCCGTGGTTTTTCCCTTGATATTAGAGGGTTTTCCACGTTAAATATTGGTGTTCAATTTTTTATCGCTACCGCTGCACTGCAAGATCCAATCTCTTTTGGATTTTGGAATTTTAATTCACACTCGCATTAAGCTCGTCGAGACCAACAGATCCTATGTCCCACGGCATCTCAATCGTGCTTCGACTTTACTCAGGTTCGTTTTTGCTCTGGTTGCTCTCTTTTTCCTCTGTTTTTCCTATTTTGTTGCTTGTTTCCTCTGTTTTTCCTCTATTTTCTCTGTTTTTTTGCTTGGTTCCTCCATTTTTCCTCTATTTACTCTGTTTTTTTCTCTCAACTCTATCAACAACCTACCGATCCTACTTATGAATCGTGTTACAACCCTCGTGTTTAAGATCTTTTACCAGCCTACCGATCCTACTTAAAAAACTCGAACCTGACTACATTCAGGACCCATAACCTGAATCCCTCTTTCAAGTAAATAAAACAGACTTAATTAACAGGCTAAATTCTATCATAACCAGATCAAATATCAAAATTTAGAAGTGCCAAAATTACTATTCTAGTATCAAACAATAGATAGCAATAACATGCAAATGAGTTAGCAGTGAGATATCCATTAACTTCAAATATGTAACACATGATAAGCTATTTACCAAACTCAACCATAAATGATAATAATAATTTAGATACACATAAATTGACACAAGCATGACTAAAACAAGAAACAGCTACCTTGAGGGGCAAAACTGCACATCTTCAACAGTGTCTTTATGACCCCGGTAGACGCCCCTTGCTCCAACAGATGGGCTTTGTGCAGCTTTCTCACTATTTCCCCCAACATTAGAGCCCTCGTTAACATCGGGTCCTTCTTCTGTAGCTAAAGTTGCAATATGATCATGAATACTCCATAACACCACAAGCTTGTCTCTCCCTGTCATTAGGTAATAGGTATTCTCACCAAATCAACAAAATTAATGTAGAATATATGGAGTAAATCATCCAGAAAGAGTAAGAATATTATTGGTTTTTGTTTCCTTGAGATTAAATAAACAGCTAAAATCTAGTATTGTGGGAGCAACATTAGCACAGCTCTATAAGTTCACGACATATAACAAATGTATATTCTATAATTACAATTGTAGCTTGTATTTTTTATATGAACAATTTAAAAGACTGCCTTATTGTATTATTGCTCTTGATGACCTACAAACTTCATGATTAAGAAACATACGTCAATGCAAAATAAACTTTTGACTTCTTTTAAATTGACAAGACAATAAAAAGGACTCAAAATCCAACCTCCGGAAAGAACAAAGGGCTCAGTTGAACACATAGCCAGTGCAAATTCAGCATTATCCTTATGTCCAGTTAATACCTGCAAAATTGTAACCTAAATTTTCATGTGCCTGATTTATGAATAAAGTTATGTTGAAAGCATATCATATTAGGCATAGTGGTGAACTCAAACTCCTAAAATTACTTGGCAACAAAAACAAGTTAACTTGGGAGTACTTAAATATCTAAAAGTTATAATGTCTTGCGATTCTTGGAAATAGCCAGTAGACGTTTATTCTTAGGCTCTGTTGGATTGACTTATTTGAACTTAGATATTGGCATAAGAACCTTAGACCATTTGGAACTGCTTATACAAACAACTTATGACACGTGTATAAGTTGTTTTTAGCTTATTCCATAAGCTCTCCATGATAGCTCATGAAAACAGTTTATAACATGAAAATTGTTTGACTTTATATGACCTTTTGTTATAGAAATAGTTTATACACAAGCACTTATATGATAAGTGTTTATGCCATAAGCTCTTAATTACGTTGTTTATCCAAACAAGGATAGCCTAGACTCTTGTGACAGTAACAAATAGTTATATGACATGTTAATTTAAATAAAAGGTAACTTGGTCAGAATGTTGATTTCTAAAGCAACTTTGACAAAATAACTAAATCAGAAAACAAAAATACAAACCAAGTCTGGGATGGAAGTGGGAGCATCCAGAGCAGCATTATTCCGGTTAGGTTGAGATTCAACATTCCAAATCATTACCTGTTAATACAAAAAATCAATTACATTTCCATCAATGAAAATGAGAATAAATATACAAAGTTCATAAGATTGTAATCTGACAGAGAAAATGAATTAGAATAAAAAGGCAGACTTTGCTTACATTTGGACTATCTGTATGTGTGGCAACTATATTAGTATTTGACGGGAGTTCCCTGATTCTATTTACCTGAAACACATTATAAATGTATCAGTAAACAACCCAAATGTTCAATTTCGGGGTAATAATAATGCATCCTTTTTATTAATAATAATGCTTTAGTGACTTGATGAGCGTTAATTAATTACGCCTTTGTTTGGTTCCGCGTTTGCTGCCAAATTCTCGCATTGCAATGACTGATCCACCGTGAACTCCTGAAGCAATAAAACTGAGCTTCTGTGTTGACGTGAATCTTTACCGTGATTTTCATTGTCGTGCCATAGAACCAAACAAACAAAAAGTGTATGTTTCACTTTTCGTTGCTTAATGAGCATTATTTATTGCTAGAATTTAAATCTTTTGATTCTAGAACAAATTTTTAGACTCAAGTTTTGGTTCAACTCACACTTCTACTTCTACATGAATATATCCAAAATATAAATCACTTTACCTTCAACTCACTTTTAGACAGTCAATTTCACGTAGTGCATGTTTGGTTTGAGGTGGCAAAAAAATTGTTTTTTCAATAAATTGATTTCATTTGAAATTAAGTTGAATGTGAGTTGAACAATAAATTCCAGTGTAAAAATCACGTTTTGACTCAAGCTACAAACCCTAACTTCAAGATAGAATCAATTCTGGAGACAAAATCAATTCTACTTGAGAGCAACCAATCATGTAAAAATAAATTTTACACCTCCAAAATCAATTCTAACTGCCCAAACATTAATTTTGAATTAATTGATTTCATAAATTGTCTCCCTTAAAAGCGAGTTCAACTTAAAGTAATATATGTTTGAATACATTTACTTAAATGTGAGTTGAACAATACATTTCAATGTAGAAATCATGATCAGACTCAAACTACAAACCCTAGCAAAATCAATTCTACCGGCGTGTCCTGGTGTCAGACATGTGACACTTGTAATTACAGAATTATGTGATTTTTTCAAATTATTAGCTGTGTCGGCGTGTCAGTGTCCGTATCCGTGCTTCATAGGCTATAACATAATCAATTTTGATCACCGCAGAACCAAACAAAGTAATACATAGAATAAAACAGAAAAAACAAAAAAGTGAAAATTTAAAAACCTCACCTCACCAGGATGAAGAATAGTTTTAACCTTCTTAACAAAGGGTGAACGCGCCTCTTCATTAAACATAGCAATATGTTCAGCAGCAGCAACCCTAGGTTTAACAATTTCACAAGTAGCAATAACAAGGGTATTGGGAGCAGTTCCATCAGTTTGTTCGGAAAGATAAAGACGATGACGATTCTTGTAAGTAGCATGATCAAGAAGTGAACCCCAACGGCATGATTGTGATGGCCATACCAGATTGTGATTTGCTAGCCAGTCGTACAGAACTGGAACGAGTGACTTCCATTGACCGTATCTTTCTTCGATTGAGAGTGGGGTTTTTGAGATTGTTCCCTCTTTCTTTGATTCATTCATCTTCCCCCCCTTATTTCTCTCTCTCTCTTTCACTTTCTCTCTCTAGAATGTCTATGAATTGATAATTATTTTTTATTATTTATTTATTTATATCGACTAGCTTAGGGAGAGGGAGAGAGCGGAAAGAGAGATAGTAATTTGTTTGTATTTCCCGCTTCATTTTTTATTTTCTCTACCATTTTTGTGCTACTATTCAAATTTTGGTGAGTTTTAAAGTGTGAAAATATCTATTTTCCCATCTTATTACTACATTTTTGTCATTGGTTAGTTTTCGGGACTATTGACTTGGTCAACATGGTTCAAATGTAAAAATGTCTGCGATATTCGAGTCTACATGTGTGTATATATCTGTTAAGAATGAAGTTTATTTGGGTAGGTGGTGATTCGTTTTGACCTATGAGAAGCTTCAACCCTAATTGTGCTTAAGTAAAACATATTGCATCGCGCACAAATTTATAATTTATTTTTCTTTTGGATTAATAGATATCATTATATCTCACTTGAATGGATAGTGAGACATATTGGCAAATGGTAAAAAAAAACATTTACTTTATCTTATTTGTGCGTCATAAAACTAAGATCATCGTTTGATAGATATAAAGTAGATATTCATTAAATTGTATGTGTTTTATTTCAATGATATATCTTATCAGTTTGTACATAATGTAGACTTTGTTGATTTCATAAGGTAATATTTAATTTTAGAGTGAAATTGTGAGACACACGAAGATATAGGAGTACATAACAAGAACATCGGGGCATAAGCAATTCAGCACATGTGAAATGAGTATTGTTCTTTTCTCTTATCAAACATGGTGTCTTCATCACTCGCCTAATTACAACCTTTAGGGTGTCTTCGCTGTAGCATTTAATACCTTAATAACAACTTATCTCTTCTATATTTGCCTTACGACGTTTAGTGTGTTCTCATTGTAGCATTTAGCACCTTCATTGTGTTGGGTTCAGGGAGTGAATTTTGATAATTTGGATTGTCATTGTGTTACAAGTTGAATTTGTAAGATTGAGTTATGGTCAACTAAAATTCTAACATTTTATAAGAAAATAATATTTCGACCATAAATATTAGACACAACTGGGTCAATCAAAATTGATATATTTGATATAAATTGAACCAAATTTGAACATTTGTAAGATTGGCAGCTCTAGGTTCCGTGTCAACCGACCTGGACGAAGGTCGTGCGTGCTTCCCAGCATCAATGGAAGGACCATCCGAAGGCCGTCAGAAAGCAAGAGAAGAAATGGAAAACCATGAAACTGGCTCAATAAACTTTATGGATTTGGACGCCTTTCCATAGTCAAGATTACTCGACGAAGATAACCATGAGGACAAAATTCAAATATTGATCCTCCACATTGTTTTTAATGCTTTGTCCTTAAGATTTTCTTTACAATATTTCTTAGAATGATAGATAGAATCAGCACATTTAACAAGTTCAATTGAAAACTTTGTGATCAATAATTTCATCACAACATATTATCATAAAAATTAATTAAAAATAACACCGTATTAGTGGGCATAGTTTCAACAATCAGTGTCCCCCTTGCTTCTTAACTCATTTCCTTCAACCGTTGTTGTCACTGTGTCCTTTCAGTCGCTAGTGTTTCTCTCCTCGTTTTACTTCATTTTGATGAAGTCTTCATTTGCAATTGTAAAAAGTCATAAAAGAATGTAGTGTTGTAATTTATAAATTGAATTGGAAATCGAGGGTAAAAAAACGTGAAGATCGTGTATTTTGAAGATTTTCAAAAAGAACAATTGTTATATATTTCTGTTGTTAAAACTAAAAATAATTTTGGAGATGCAGGGGATCGAACCCTGTACCTCTCGCATGCAAAGCGAGCGCTCTACCATTTGAGCTACATCCCCATGTTGTTTACAAATTAATCATATTAAAATTCTAATTAAACGTGACACATAAATTGTGATATTCATAGTTGTACACTTTTATTCAATGAGTCATTTCTTTTTACTCCTACCATAAATAAATTTCCAGCCACTAGATGAGACACCCCACTGGTGAAGCGTTGTGGGATATTGAAAAAATGGTAGTACATGAATTTAAGTTGCCAGGTTTAAGCCAGCAATATTTACTTTTTTGTGGTGAGACCCCATCAGCTATGAGTTCTGTACTTCTGACTCATTTTTATTTATTTTTGGTGTAAATTTCAGAACTAACGGAAAGGCAAATTAAATTTCCCTGTCTATGGTTGTTTATGAGAATTTATTACTGCTAAAGAAAGCAACAGAGAACCGGTGATGAACAATTACTCACTTCTGCTTGTGGGTGCTTTGTATCCACAAAAGAAGGGATCTATTTGTGTGTGAAAGGACTGAATTTGACCTTTAGTTGATAGAGAGCATTAGATTGTGTGTATCAAGTGACAGAGCCACCATTAGAGTGTGTGCATCCATTGGGAGCCTTTTTTGTTTGTAGATTTTATGCTACTCAAATGGATGTACACAATCTATAAAATCAAACGCTAGTTAAAATATTAACCTATTTAAATTAGTCTTGGATAAAATTGAATTTGAGACTTTAAGAAGGAACAAATTTTTGGATTCTAAGTAAATACCACCGGATTAACCTAAGTCGGTTTCGGTTTAAGTTAGTTGATCAATTTTACCAAACATTATCATAAATAATAAGAGGATTATGATGCTGGCTTTGGGTCAAATTTCTCTAATAACATATATAATAGGCAAAATTACATGAAAAATCTTTTAAATTAATATAAGGTTTTGAACTGGCTTGAAGAAATTATTTCTTTGTTTTTGAAATTTTAGAACTAAGAAGTTCTATTCCAGAGTAAAATTTCAAACTAAACAAGAATCTTTACTAGTCATCTTCATATCTGAAAGTTCAAACTAAAAAACAATGTTGAGACATTAGTGCAATTTGATTCTTAGTTTTGTCCTCGCCAACATTGTTGGTAAAAAATAGGGTCTTGCTAACGAGTGTTCTAAGTGCACTTTTTAAGGTTTTTCAATTAAGAAAATATTTTTTGAAAAAGTTTGACCCTTCAATTTTCAATGTATTGAATGCACAATTTTCTAAAAAAATTTATTATTTAAAGTCCTTAAAGAGTGTCTTTAGGGCACTCGTTAGCATTTTCAAAAAAAATAAAGGGTCATGCTACCAAGTGTCCTTATGACACTTGTTAAGAATGTAAAAATGGAAATAAGTGACAAATTCAAGGTAAAAAGGGTCAACTTTTAAAGTTTAGAGGTGTTAAACGCATCATTTTCAAATATAAAAGTTTCTTTTTTGGATTTCTTATCAAGCATCGTTAGGGAACTTGTGATACTTGTTAACATTTTTCAAAAATAAATATAACATGAGATGTAATGTTAAGACAGATAGACAGAAACCATAACTATCAATAATTTGTCATCGCGAGTGGATGAATATTAAGCGTTTTTTAATAATAAATGCTAGTATGTTAATTATTATGTTAATTTGTTCTCGTTACAAAAGCTTAAAACGTGCATCTCCAATTCTTAACCTTTAACTCAAAGAGTTGAACTACTCAAACCCATTAACCTTAATTGTTCTCCTCTTATCCAACCATCGTTCAAAGGGATGTACAACCTCAATTGAAATAAAAATTTATATTAGAATAAACCACACCGAAATAAACAATCACAAAAATAACATATAAGTATGTACTTCTTTCAAAAAAAAAAAGTGTGTATATAGACTATACATAGATATATGGACCGGCAACTTACTTCGACTTCCTTAAAACAAATTACTCCCACATAAAAATATTCACTTTTAGATTGATTTTTTTAAATGTAAATTGAGTATTCTCATCTAAAAGCTACAAAGTCAAAGACCAATCCCTTGAACTGAGTATGGTTGTAATCATAGTTTTAAAACTCGGTTCGGTCATCGACTCGGCATAGGTATTGGGTCACTGAGTCCATGGTCGAACCATCGGGTCACTGGTTGAACCGCATGACTGAATCGAATCAAACCGGATGACTCGGTAAGATAACTCGGTGTTTAGATTAAATTTGTACAGATATTTAATCAGATTAAATCGGATTGAACCGGTGACTCGGTCACTCCAAAATCTAAAATAATAACACATAGAATAAAAAATAAATATCCAACAAACATAATTTCATGTACTAATTATTATGAGCTTTAAATAAAATATTTGAGCTTAATAATTATATATGTTTACATTTTATTTTTTAAATAATTATATATGTTCATGTTTTTGACAAAGATTATATACATATTTATATGTGAAGTTTTTTTTTTTAAGGAATGTGAAGTTTTATCAGACGGAAAGAAAAAAAATTGAAGGTAATTGCTTTATAGTAAATATTCTGAAAATATGAATTTATTTTACCCAAAACATATGTTATTATAACTATGTTGAAAGAACATTAAACACAAAAAGAATTGGTGCTTCAGTGGTTGGAGCGTTTTCTATAATAGGAGGGTCACAAGTTTAACTCCCACTGATGCCATTTTTTTTCAGCATATTCAATTAAAATTTGTTATTGCTTCAGACTCAACCGGTTCAGATAGAACCGCCGGGTCATCGGTTTTGGCCGAGTTGTACCTGTTCTCACCGAGTTGATTGCATAACTGATCTAAAACTTAGACCGGATCGGTCAGGGGTCCGGTTCACGGTTCAACCGGTCGAACCGGCCGATCCGAGTTTTAAAACTATGGTTGTAATAGGTGACAAAACTCTCACTCAAAAAATTTAACACGATTGCATTCTTAAGGTTGAATTCAAACTCAATATCTTTGATTAAGCAAGAAGAGATCATTTATCATCTCATCCAATAGTTTTTGGGTTTCAAGTCGAATTTTAAGAACATGCTTACAAGATTCATATATATATTTTTTTAAAGCTGTACTAATTCATTTTTTAAACAATTAGAATCTGCATATATGAGCAGAACAAATATATGCATCAAAATTCAAAGATACTACTAGATTTATGTTAGTGTCTTGGGAGGAAGACAAATGTAAATATCTTTGCAAGCATTTTTTGATCTCAAATATCTTTTCTACCGTAGACTGAGGCACTGTCCATTCACCTGAATTTTTCTTTTAAAAAAATGCTGCTAAATCTTTTTTTTTTTTAAAAGGTTAAAATGAATTATATTACCAAAAATAAGGTGTCCTTCTAAGCACAAGATATACAAAGAAATCGACACCAAAGACGAAACAATGTTTACATCAGAAACCTGTACACTAAATTAAAAACACAGGAACAAAATAAACTCTAGCCTATGCCCAAGATGGCGAACGGACTAAGCCACCAGCCATGGTAGTTGAAGGGAAGTGAAACAAATCGTATTTGAAAACATTGACTCTTAACCGTATTTAGGTCCGGCATTATATTTTTTGATATTTCTTTTTTTTTTGAAGGGATTTTTTCGATATTTCTTTTGGTAGACTATTTCTTGTATCTCATTTTTCTCTTTCTTTATTTTTGGCTTCATTGTATTGATTTAATCATGATTCTGTCTTTTTTATGATTCTATAGCATTCAATTAGCCATTAAAAAAATTGGAGATAAACTTACATAATAACAATTTTAAAATTTGAAAGACTAATTCCACTAAAAAAATCAGTGACACATTAAAATCACATATTAATTACTATATTATTTGAATGAAAAAAAGTACGAATAGGTAGTTGGGTGTCCTAATAGCTAATGACCCATATTTCTCATAATAATGATACATTATTATATTACCTTAATTTGCCTATGGATTATACTAGGATGTAGACATATCTTAGGTATTTATATTTGTTGTGCACACACAAAACAAGGCCAACCAAAGGAAGCCACTAAGAGGTTGCAAATCAGCTTCTTCGGTGAGTGAGTGAGTGCTCTTCTGTCACTGTGATACCAACCAATGGCAACTCTTGGTGCTGTCAAATTCCTGCTCTGTCTCCTTATGATATGGCTCATCAACTTTCTACCTCTATACCAAGGTTTTTTCCCCCCTCTAACTATATTTGATGTATTATTAATTTGTGTCTCACATTATTAAGGTTTTTTAACTGTGTAATATATCTGTATGAGATCCTTGTTCTTTGAAGAAGCTTTTGGAACTTGAACATGTAATATTTGTGGCACAAATCTTTACTTCAAGAGCAACATGAAAAAGACAAGAATCATGATTAAATCAATGATTAACTCTAAGACAGAATCAATTTGCTAGTTTTAGAAATAGTCATTTTCCATACGATGATATGTGTTTGTCAACTAAAAAAGGAAATTGTTTCTCTTTTTAAAATAAAAAATCAGGAAATTGAAGAAAATTCATTATTAATAAACGGCAATGTTAATGATCATTTTACAAATTTCTTATATAGATTTTGAAACTCGCCTTAGTCAAACTTATACCATTGAGCATGTTTCTCTTTTTAACTCATATTTCCTTTTTTTGTTTGTTTAGGTAAACAAATTTTGTTGTTCTCTAACTCTAGGGTTAAAATAAGACTGAAATTTAACTACAAGATTTGATTGCAGGTAAACAAAACTTGAACAATGGATATAAGTACCCTTTCATAAGAAAAGCAAGTTCATTCTCATCTCCACCATCAATTTCAACAACCAACACAAATGATGGTTATGATTACATAATAGTAGGTGGTGGAACAGCAGGGTGCCCTTTAGCTGCAACCCTCTCACAAAACTTCAATGTTTTGTTGCTTGAAAGAGGAGGAGTACCTTTCACAAACCCCAATGTGTCATTTCTAGACAACTTTCACATTACTTTGGCAGATATTTCACCAACTTCAGCTTCACAGTTCTTCTTGTCAACAGATGGAGTGTTCAATGCAAGAGCAAGGGTTTTGGGTGGTGGTAGCTCCATCAATGCTGGCTTCTACACTAGAGCAAGCTCAAGGTATAGTTAAACTTTAAACTAGATGATATCATGATATATATCATTACACTTTACTATTAAAAAAATTTAATTAGTGACTAAAATTTAGAAATAAAAAATATGAAATTTTGTTTAACTGCATCGCTAAATTTAACTCAAACGATGAATTTTTAGCCAATAAACTACTTAAAAAGAGTTGATCTAAATTTATTTTATCAACAAAATTTTGATCTAAATTGAAAACATGTCTTATTATAAACGTGTTTGTCTCATTTCAATCATCAAGCATCGAGCACTGACATTTTATAATCTTATGCGTGCTTATTTGCGGACATCATTTTACTCAAAATCTCAAATAGATATTGTCGTAAAGAGTTATTATGACATTTTGTGTTTTCTGCTTATTGTGACGTTTTGTTTTTGGTACAGTTATTGCTACATTGATTTTCTCTCGTATCATTAATATTATCATTGGGTTTTTGTTGTTGAAAGTGTTTCCATTTTTGGCTGGGTTTAGAAAAAATGTTAGATTCGTATAACATGATAAATCAATATTCTAATTTCGGTTGAGAGATGTGTTTATATTTAATGTTTGATGATGTTTTGAATGTAATTATCTCTAATAAATTTATAAATATTACAATGGAAATATTAACTAGTGCCTTCGAGACATTGTTTAATAACTTTAAATAGTAACTTTTCATGAAAATTTGTGTTGAAAATTGAAAACTTTGACATTTTAAAGAATAATTACTTAATTTAGAATGTTTAAAAAATATTCTGGGGGCACTCGTTAATAAGACCCATATTATAAAAAATAATTTTGTAAAATTAAGTCTAATGCAATCTACACAGTGGCCGAGTTTGGAGACGGATAGTCAGTGTCATATCTGAGGCAAGACGATAATGTGGGTTCAAATATAAAATTAGGGTCCATTAAGTAAAAAAAATAGTTTTTTTTACACAAGTAAAAAGATAGTTAAAGACTTAGTTCTTGCCTATTTAGAATTTATCACGTGATGTTACTGAAATGAGTTCAAATCTATAATTGGAACAACAACAATGCATGTAACAAAATAGAAAGGCACACGAGAGAAAGACAAAGCTGCAACGATATCTTAAAAGAAAGGAAAAAAAAGGGTTTTAGCAGCAGCTTCAACCGCGAGCGGGATTTATGTGCTATTATTTGATTCGCTTTGTTTCCTTATTTTATCGTATAATGTTGCCACAAAAACATGTATCTGGTAGTGAAAAAAGGAAGAAAAAAATGAGCAACAAAATCATAAATGGGAAAAATAGATAAGTTTCTTTGTAAATGAATAAAAGACTCTTCGAATAATGATGAATTTGCCGTAGAAGAAGACAATGTTGAACAATCTAATAAAAATTTGAATGTTGACAATCCCATAAAAGACAATAAAGATGTTCTTGTTGCATCAAATGTTGATGTAGACATCGATAACAACTTCACCTTCTCCTTTAAATATCTATATTTATGATTTTAGAAATTTAGGTATTCTTGATGCTAAAATCATAACATTTTAATTGAAAAAAGATATATTAGAGAATTGAATATCACATTTCCTAA
>Ga0315914_1000476_pt1 | contig 50295 bp, 29 predicted proteins | sample MpolenodulesMG_FD_203920 | JGI IMG/M metagenome (GOLD analysis project Ga0315914, IMG submission 203920) | Medicago polymorpha root nodule microbial communities from Los Angeles, California, United States - elongated nodules | ecosystem: Host-associated > Plants > Roots > Nodule | place: USA...
AATTTTTAAATTGGGTCTGTTTGGTTTGGTTTATTTGAGCTTATCTACTGCCACAATCACTTGTGAGACTATTTGAGAAAACTTATGGAAACAACTTATGACATGTCCATATGTTGTTTTCAGCTTATTTTCATAAGGATAGCTTATGAAGATAGTTTGAATTAATTTTATCTTTTGATATAGAGAAATAGCTAATACATAAAACACTAACGTTATAAGCAATTAATTAAGTTGTTTACAGAAACAAGTCCAAAGTCATATATATGGATCTATTGAAACATTTATTTTTTGAGTAAATTGCACTTGTGTCTACCTATAAAAGTTTTGAATATTTTTAATGACTTCATGATCCTCTTGTTGATTTGTACCTCATAGGTTTTCTCCAAGCTGAAGGAGAACAGATTCCCTGGCGAATTTGAGTTGAAGGAACTTATTGGCAGAAGAATAGGTAACACACCCATGCTTTGAAGCAGAGTAAATGGACCATACAGAAATCAAATTTTTATTTAGTTTGGGTAATTTGTTATGTACACTGTTAGCTAAGGAATTGAATACTGATCAAGCCTTTCTTTTAGGTTCTCACTTTTGTGTTTTTGAGCCTCTCTATCTTTCTAATGTTAACGAGTTATCGTAGAGTAATCATATTTGACATTATTCCTCCATTACAAACACAGAGAAACTAAACACGATGTTTTGAATTAAGTTTATCAGAAGATAGTCATGTTTGCATAGTTCCTTTATTTACAAAGTAAAGTTTAATAAGAAAAAGTTCATGTGAGGCCATTTTGAGTTGAGATTGAGCCACAAATACGGTTATGTAGATTTCTGCATGATTAAGAGGGTTTTAAATTGTTGTTTTGTTGTTACAACTGTGTTCCAGCTGTGAGTCACAAGGTTTTCAATTGTAGTTGCAGTCGAGGTCACATCTCAATATGTGATTTGCAGAAAACTGCAAAAACACAAAGCTTTGACCATATTTTCTGTCGCGGTGAGTTTTGAATATATTGATGACTTCAAATTATGTTGCGGTCATAATTAGGACTGCAAACTACAATTTAAAACTTAAGTTTGTTGAAGCAGTTTATATCACGGCATGATGCAGCTATGTGTGCTGCTAGAATTGAGATGATTTGGGTGCATCATGTCAGTGTCTAACACTGTGACCTGAAGTGTATACTTTAATTATGCAAGATAGCATAATCTGATAATCGTTCCATTTAATCCAGTCTCATTTTTATCATACAATCATCCGTTAAGTGTGTAGCAATAACAAGTAGTTAGTGTGAACAACAGTTTAGTATTTTTTTTTTTTTTTGAGAGAGCAAACAGTTTAGTATTTGAAATTGTGGGTATGCATTTTGATCATTGAAATTAATGAAATTTGAAAGTGGTTACTAAATTAAAAACCTATGATCACCTTAGCTCCTCCAGACATATTTGAGACCAAATTAATCAGTTCAAAATATATAACTAATGTAATTAAGAATTTTAAATTTTTAAAAATCAGCTTGATATTTTTTTTTGTCAATCTTGAAATTTTGTTAATTGTAGCAATCCAATGGCTCAATGCCTACAATTTTGAAAACTAATGCTACAGCTTATTGGAGTGAGTATTATTTTAATAAATTTACGATTTGAATAAAAAAAAAATTTGAGGGACGATTTTAATAAATTTTTAATGAATGTTATTTTAACTAATTGTAAAACTAGAAAATTAATGAATGTTATTTTAATATATTTATGATTTTTTAATCAACGATTGACGATAATCACACAGGAATTTGTCTAAAAAATTTGTAAAATAATAATAATAATTTAGTCTCTTGTTTTGAAGAATATCTTCATTCTTATGGATTTAACACTACAATATTTTTTTTGAAATAAGGATATTAACACTACAATTTTAAAAGTAGTACATATTTGTCTTGAATGCAACAAAAGACAAATCAAGAGAAATATATTTTCTACATTAATTTTGCCGGACACTTTTTAAAGTGATATTCAGATGAAATAACTAAATTATTGAATTATTTAATTTTGAAAAGATAACTAATTATTTCACAGTTTTCAAAAACTAAATTGTCCTCATGCTATCATAAATAAGTATGGCAACCTATTCATTAAATAATATTAAATACTAGTGTATGGCAAGTAATAACAACAAGGGGATGTAGCTCAGATGGTAGAGCGCTCGCTTAGCATGCGAGAGGTACGGGGATCGATACCCCGCATCTCCATATTTTTTTTGTTTTTTTGCTATTTTTTTAGGTTTCGTATTTTCGCATTGTTATTATCATTTTATCACGAAACGGTAAAGCGAGTCCCTCTCCCATGCTATTGTTTTGTTTCGTATTTTCCTTATAGCTAAGTTTGTTAATTAACTCTAAATATAAATCTAAGAGGAATGGATTCTTAAGTGAAATTATCTTCATCTTTTCCATTGTTAAAGCTACACAACTAAATACCAGAGAGACGAAAGGAGATATTAAATTATATAAAGAAAAAGAAGATATTAAATGTGTGGTTGAGATGCAGTAATTAAGAAAATTATGAGAGAATCCATTATCAAATATGAGAGATCTTGAGTTTGAGTCTGTCTAAGCCTTTAAAGAGAATGAAATGTAAATGTAAATAGGGTTCTTCAAAACCGAACTAATTCAATAGAAAAACCGCAAAGCAAACCAACCTAAATCGAAACCGCATTTGGTTTGAATGTATTTTAATCAATTTTTTACTCAATCACATGGTTTGGTTTGCGGTTTTTATATTATCAATCGAACCAAACCTCAACATAAGAAAAACACTAATTAAATTTATGTCACATAGAAAAATACTTATAGAAACTCAATGAAAACTTCTATAAAATGACATATTTTTTCTCTTGTTAATTTTGTTCTTTGCTTTTCATTGTATTTATGTGATACTTGAACTTTTAGATAATGATAAAATCGTAGTCTTTTGCATTTCTTACAGAATATGATTACCTTTTGTCCACGTTTTTAATTTGGTCTATGTTGTTGGGTGAAAATTAAATTGTAATGTTGGATGAAATATAAAACATCGTTGGAAACATTATTGAAAATATGTCGTGTTTTACATTTTGAAAGTTGAAAACATAAAATTGTATTGTAAGAAAAACTGTACCAACTGAATCAATCCAAACCGCATTAGTTTAATTTGATTTGGTTTGAAATTTAGATGACTTTTTAAAATTAACGGAACAAAACCGAACCCCATATTTTTTTATCACGCAGTTAGGATGATTTTTATACTCAAAATCGAATCTAACCGTGCAACATACACTCTAATTGTAAATGTTATTTAGGGCCCGTTTGTTATAGTTTTTTTTTAAAATAGATTTTTGTTATAATTTTTTTAACAAAGAAATTTTCAACGAAAGCTTCAAATGAGAAATCCGTTTGAATAGCTTATCTTAAAATGTCATTCTAAGTATTTCATTTTTTTGTTATAATTTTTTTTGGATACTAAATTTTGAAAAAATCTCTAAAAAAAAAAGCTATTTCAAATAGCTTTTCATAAAAATCATTTTTGAAAAATGTCATTTTGAAAAAATATGTGATTTTTACTATGTAAAATCTTGAACAATGAGTATTTAATGAATGTCAAAATGTCTTTTTCAACTTATACCGAATGAATTTAAAATAATTCTACTATTTTTGATTAAATTTTCAAAAAAATCTATTTTAAAAATATAAAGAAAAATCCATTTTCTTAAAATCTAAAACAAACAGGGCCTTAAACAGATGATCTTTCTTCCCTTAAATGTTGGTATCATTCCTCATCCTAAAATATTATTTATAAATAAAAATAAAAAGTTAATTAGTTGGAGTAATGGGACAAAGTAACAGCCACGTTGAAAGCCAAGTGGCGATGTACCTATTTTCTTGGATAAATCTGGAGGGCGTAATTGTCGGCAGTGACAATAATTCTGAAATGAAAAAATTTAGCTACAATTTCTCAGCTGAATTTAGCTAAGAAGAAGTATAGATTTAAGGAAATCATGATGAATTTAGTTAAGAATCATACAAAAAGCATCTAAGAAATTGTACCTAAGTTTTGTCCATTCTAAAATATATTGATATTTTTTTATTGGAGTTCTGTCGTATGAAATTGAAGTATTATATATTTTATGAGGGAAGTATTATTTTTTTATCTTAACTCTTTGATTACCATGAAAGGATTTTTTTTTTTTAAGCAATCATGAAAGGATGTTAGTAATGAAAAAAATAGGAAAATTTTATCGATAATTATTTATAATTAGATTTCGAATTATTCTTTATTAAAATAACATCAATTTTTTTAAGGGTAACATTACATTTCTTTAAGGTCTATTTAATCTATTACGTGATAATAAAATCAAATGTACATTAATTCATATTTTCTATGGAATATGTAGATTGTTGAATATTCAATTGGTTTGAGCTAAAATTTAGAAGAATGAGGTTTATGGTTAAGTATATGTTTCGAACAGCTTCTCCGTTCAATTTCTTGTGTTCCAAACTGTGAAGCCCCAATACTTCAAAATGGATGACGTATCGTATCCCTGCATATCCTGCACTAATACCTGTCTGATACTTTCCGATACGTATCAGGAGAGTATCCGGAGATTAAATTTTATTTTTTAAAAAATAAATATCTGATATTTCCCGATACGTATCAGGAGAGTATATGATAATTATCCTGTACCGATACTTGCCCTAATACTTCCCAGTTAATGTTAACTAAAACAACTTAACTCTTGAGTATAATGCTTCTTTTTTGGATCGATATAGTATAGCACTAACAATGTTCCTTTTGGATATAGTATAACACCGATGATGCTCTTTTTGGGATATATCGTATATGTAATTGACTAATCATCACTCTCTTAATCGACAATATTATTTATATTTATGTTGATATGCTACGAGCCTATGATTGGTTTCTTTTGTTTGTTAATATATTTGCATATTAAAAAAATGGTTATTATAATTATATTGTACATTTAATTATATAATTTTTTTTTATTTACGTATCCCAGCCGTATCGTATCTTGGTTTTTTAAATTTTCCTATATTAACGTATCAGTGCAGTATCGTATCCGTATCGTATCTCGTATCTGGGTTTCACAGGTTTCAAAGCATATACAATGTGAAACTAGAGAAAATGCAAAATGTAGCATTGACCTAAAAGTGAGTTTACTTTAATTTCAACGGAAAAACAAAAACCTACTAAGTTTTGACAATTGAAAAAAGAACATAATAATTAGAGGAGTGTTATGAACACTCTCCTTCTAACATTTTGTGTAATACCCACTTTTTTATTGGATGAAATTTATGTGAGTTACATTTTGAAAATGGATCTTACATAAAGTACTGTGACTCACATGAGTTTCACCCAATAAGAGAGTGAATGTTAGAGAGCGTGTTTGAAATAGAGTGTCAATAACATTTCTCTAACAATTAACATACCAACTTTCTCTAAATCGGGTTTTTCTAAACAATTCGTTATGAAAAAGCTCGTTAACTACTTGAGTTGAATCACTTAATTGAAAAAGCAACAAATACCTTTTAGAGTTTATCCAAAAAATACTTGGTTTAGATATATTTAGAATAAATTCACGGGTGTCCTATTCCAAAGTAGAGATCACCTTAGACTCAAAAACAATTCCATTAATATTTTACAAATAGTTTTGTTTCATTATAATAATTACTTTGAACACTTTATTTATCAATATATATTATTATATAAAATATTATATCATTCAATATTAAAATATAAAATCTTCTAAGTCAAAAATAATATAAAATCTCTTACCAAGAAAAAGAATACATATACATTAATGGTAGATAAGGTAATAAATTAAATTACAATAAAATAATAGATGAGATATGCATAAAGGGGTTACGTGTGCTTCAAGCCAAAACCCACAAAACCCCTTCAACGAATTTTTTATTATTATACTTTTTACTCTTCCTAAAAAATTCTCTCTTCTTTTGAGTGCTTTATCTTAGTGGCTTATTTTTCGCAACAAAATAGAGTAACGGTTCATGTTTTTGAGTGATGAGAATTTTGTCATGAGAGTTCATTGAGTTTTTATATATTGTGAAAAAGTGAAAACAAGAAGTTAAAGAAAAAGTGATTATGGTGATGGGAGAGATGCGCAAGTCTTTTAAGGATTCTCTTAAAGCTCTTGAAGCTGATATTCAATTTGCCAATACACTGTAAAATTTCTTAAATTCCTTTTTTTTTTTTTTGTATAATTATTGTTCTTGTTATTATATTGAATTTCTTTGTTTTGAAGCAAGAAAGATTTTGTTTATTTTTTTTTGCATTTTTTTATTTTATGATTGCTGAAATATGGAGTAATCTGTGTTCTGTTTGTTCATATTCAAGGTAGTGTTATGGTTTCAGAAAAAAAATTGTTTTTTTTTTGTTGGTTTTGTTTTTTGAAGATGAATGTTTGTTGTGTTTCTTAAAAAGCATGGTCCTTTTATTTTGGCTTTATGTCTATGTTTCAAGTTTCAACCAGTATTTTTAGGTTTTTTAAGTTTTTTTTTTGTTGAAGAATGAGCACTGAAAACAATGAAATCTTCTAGTGTTCTCCATAGCAATTTAGCTTCGTTTTGCTGTAGCCTGTAAAGAAAATCCACTTAAGATGACTAGAGTGTAGCTTCTGTTTTTTTTACCAATGATGTTAGTGGCAGACTATGCAGCACTGACACATCAAATTAAAGGCGTGCGTGTGCGTGTTCAGGTGTTTGACAGTGTTGGATACAACCCACATTTCAAATTAAAGGTGTGTCCAAGTGTCTGACACGTGCTGGTGTCGGACACAACGTTGACACTTACGAAGTTGCGATTAGATAAAATCATTTCCATTTTCTTAAATCATTGCCAGTGTCGATATTCGTTGTCCATTGTCCATGTCTGTGTCGTGCTTTAAACGGGGTAGCTACTTTTATGTGTTAAATTCAAGGGTTCATCACTTTTCACTTTTATCTTTTGAAGCAAGCTCATGATACATGTTCTGTAACTTTCAATATTAGCTTTATTTTTCTGTTATAGGTACAACTTTTGCTTCAACATTAATACATAAGATTTCTAGTTGTTGTGGCACATCTACATGACATAAGCTTACTTGGAAATTCAGTCTTCTATTGTGAAAATGCTATTAAGAAGTTTTTGTGTGGTTATTAAAATTTGTGGGCATATCATATGTTATGTCTGAAATTCTGGTTTGAAGTAAATAAACCTGTTAGTTAGAACTTGGAAGTTAATGTTCCCTCTTCAGTTCATTGTCGACAATCGCTGAATAAAATATGATTTTTTTGCCATATATTCATTGGTATAGAGCTTCTGATTATCCAAGTGAAACTGATGGAGCCCGCTTTCAAATGAGATTATCTTATAGCCCAGCTGCTCAATTTCTCCTTTTTATGTTTAAGTGGACTGATTGCCATCTTGCCGGAGCATTAGGATTGCTTAGAGTTCTCGTATACAAGGTACATTTGCTACACCTCTATCTTGAATACAAGACAGATATTAGTTGCTAATAGCTAGGGTTTGAACACCAGACTTTCTTCTCAAAACTCATTTCATTGTTCAAATTCGACCACTTGAGCTACGACTTGAGGAACAATGTGAATAGCTGTATCAATGGCATGGACCAATGCCATCATTTTACTGTCAAGTTTTTAATAAAATGTTGGAGTTGTTGCAGACATTTGAGGATGGGAAGACAACCATGTCCGTATATGAAAGAAAAGCCAGTCTAAAGGAGTTCTATGGTAAGTGATTAGTCATGTTGAATTAAATTTTTTATTTTTCGAAGAAAATAATTTGAGATTGATTCCTGGAGTCGTCCATTAGAGAGGTAGCCTAACCCCATATGTAAAAAAACTGAATGTCCTGCTGACGATTTGATTTGAGTATAAGTCTCATAACGGCCCAAATGGCCTAAGCCGTGAGGATACCTTAAAGCCCCTACTATGGTCAAAGACACTAATTATGACGAGCTAGCAAAGCAATGTTAAGTTTTACAACGAGCTGTAGCTTAAGTCAAACCAGGTCCTCTTAATGACAGTCTATCCCCGGAAATTTTGAATCCACGCTGTGTCTTTGTTTGATTTTTGCGTCCTTTTATAAAACGATGACTTGAAATTCAAATGCGATTGCTTTTATGCTTTTCATAACAGGTGTGATATTTCCCTCTTTATTACAACTTCAGAGAGGAATCACTGATGTAGAAGAGAGGAAACAGAAAGATTTGTGTGCTACAAAATACAAGCCTAAAAATGTGATCGGAAAAGGAAAGCTATCTGAAATTGATTTAGAGAGAGAAGAAGAATGTCCGATTTGTATGGAGATGAACAACAAGGTTGTGTTACCCAATTGCTACCATTCTTTGTGTATGAAATGCTATAATGACTGGTAAGCATGCTGTGACTTACAAGTAGTTACATTTTGGTATAAGGCCTAGCATTGTCCATATTTGTGTTGGTAATGGAGAAAATATTGTTTGGATAAATAGCTTAATTAAGCACTTCTATCATAAGTGTTTATCATATAAGTACTTATTAATAATAAGCTATTTCTATAGTTAAAGATAAAATTAAGTCAGACTGTTTTTATACAAACTATAAACTGTTTACATAATCTATCCAGGAGAGCTTCTAGAAATAAGCTAAAAACAGCTTATGGACATGTCTTAAGTTATTTTACTAAGCTCTCCGAAAGAATCTATCAAGTGTTTATGCTAGTATTATAACTATAAGATCTTAACTATCTAGAGTTTTAATTTAATACACATGGATTGATGTATAAGAACATTTTGCGGACAAATCTTTAGGGTACAACAGAAACAAACTGATTGTATTTATTTTAGGCCTAGAATGGAACTTAATATGAAAGAAATGAGATACTATCAGTCATCTGACTGCAGTGTTGTCAAATACGGGCGCGCTATAGCTTAGCATAATTTGAACAAATTATTGTTGTTTCGTGATACTGACTTTAGTACAGTACAAAATATTGTCAAATAGGGGCTACATCGGCGCTATAGCGCAGTTATGTACCAGAATTTTAACAAACCGTGATTTCACGTGATCCACGGTTGACAACACTTGATGACTAATAGTTTCTCATCTGTGACCCCTTTTTAACTGTATAAATATTAGAGTTCTGGTTTATTTCTAAGAGATATTTTTCGAGTGTGATTGATTATTTTGACAAAGCTATTCTACTTGCACCGTTTTCGCTTCATCTATGGATTAAGTTTTTCCTGCTTGTTTTAGGCATACAAGATCTCAATCTTGCCCTTTTTGCCGCGACAGTCTTAAAAGAGTAAACTCTGGTGACCTTTGGATCTACATGAGCAACAGTGAGATATATGATTTGGAATCAATCAACAAGGAGAATTTAAGAAGGCTATTTATGTACACTGACAAGTTGCCTCTGATTTCACCGGATCGAATATTAATCTCTTGTCATCAAGACTTCTGATTTGCATTTAGTGAATTCTGCGGATCTTTGGATCTGCATGAGCACTGGTGAGATACATGATTTCAATCAACAAGGAGTTTAAATAGGCTACTTAATCAGTGTACATTCTCAAGTTACCTTTGATTGTTAATGTCTTATCCTTAAAACTATTTTTTTTATGGATAGTCAAATTTTAGTGATTAAGTTAGTGGTAATGTTGGTTTTTAGGGTTTGAACCCTCAATCTTCTTCTCAAGACTCATTTATGTCCCGTAGTTAGCTTACCAGTCGAGCTACCTATGTGAGACTTATCCTTAAAACTTTTTATTTACATTTAGTGAACGCTAATTTATACTTCAAATTTATTTGTTACTACGTGCTGGAATTTCACACACTGTAAATACTTGACGCCTTTTTAGTCACATGATATTTTAACTCCATTATATTTCTTTAGGCCATAAGTTTTGCTTATAAGATATATGGACTGTCTTTATGATTCTGTGGATTTTGACGTGGTTCTCCGATTTTCCTTGCAGAATTATTCTAAGTACAAGCTCTTTCTAGTGGTAGGAATTTTTTATTTGTAAACTTCGTTTTTTAATTTGACTTGCTGTTTTATGGAGCTGGTTTCATGCTATTGGTTTATTGGTAATTAAGGTGTGTAGGTATTTTTTTAATTTTATAATCATGTTATAGTTACGATTCATCACCGATGTTTAATGGTGGCTAATATCCTGAGAACCTGTTGGACGCAAATGTGAATTCTTATATTCTAACTAGATTTGTCTCATACCTAAGAGCGAGTGATCAAATCTCTTACTACTTATTTAAAGTGTTCGAGTCTCATGTTACCCACATCAATCATATTGGTATGTGGTTGCGGATTCTAATTATGCTGACATATGACTATTCATCCATTAGTTTATCCATCATGGGAGTAACTTTTTTCCCACACTGATAAATATTAGTCTTGGTGTTTTTTTTTGACAAGTATATTAGTCTTAGTGTTGTCTCCCAAATGTCCGGTAATCATACAATATTTTAAAAATCAAATCGAACATGAGATGAGTAAGATCTATGAGTTATAGTTCAATTGATTTAAACCGTTTGAATTGGGATGAAATCATGATCAAACCTCCAAAATAACCGACTATAGTGAAGTTCGGTTCAAAGTTCAACCGGTTGAACATTTGGTTCAATTTCTAAAACACTTTTTTACGAAGAGGTGAAAATTGATTTTAAAAGAATTGATTTTCGTTAGAAACAAAGTTTAAAGAAATTGGTGTATGTTTGGATAGATTAACATAAAAGTGATTCTCATCAATTTATGTTCTTTAGATGATTAGAAATTGTTTCTGGAAATGTAATTTTTTTTCTTTATCAAATTGTGGAAATGTAATTATTAAAATGGATTTTGATGTATCTGTGTTGAACTATCTTTCCTTTTCAAAGTTTATCACATTTTGGTATAATGTTGGCTACATTCGCAAATTTAACACATTAAAAAAACACATCTTTAGTTGTCGGATCAAGATCAAACAGTCTATATTTCAAACTTGATATTTTTATTCTAAAACAAATATAAAATAACATTAAAATATAGACCGTTCAATCTTGATGTAACTATCATAGATGTGTCAAATGCATGAATAATGTAAACTTTTTATTTAGGTAAGAATGACCGTGGTAAACTTTTGGAAATCACAGTTACAATCACCAATTTTCACAATTGAAAACATTGGTGGCCGTCCGATGTGATCTCATGGTTATAGAAAAATACATAATTACTTTTTAGGCTTAATTGCAGTTTTAGCCCTCTAATTTTCTCAAAGTTGCGATTTTGGCCCCTTAAGGAAAAAAAACTACAAAACAGCCTCCTAAGTTTTGTAGATGTGGCAGTTTTGGCCCCCAAGGCTGATATTGACTCGGTCTACGCTGACGTGGCACCCTAAGTGAGATGCCACGTGTTATTTTTTTATTTTATTTTTGCCTTGAGGGGCCAAAACTGCTACAGTTGCAAAACTTGAGGCTGCTTTGTAGTTTTTTTTCTTTCTTAGGGAGCCAAAATCGCAACTTTAAAAAAATTAAGGGGTTAAAACTGCAATTAAGCCTACTTTTTATTAACCTATGTTTGACAATGACACTAATATCAACCAACCTATGATTTCTAGAGCATTTACGAGGCAGGCAGCAGCCCAATCACGTGAATAAAAAAATCGAGTGTGATGATGATTCCCACTGGAGTATACAAACAAATACCCTAACACCAGTTATATAATAACAACACAACACAACGCATGGTGAAACCAAAACGAGAGGACCAAACATAAACCACTTTCACTTCACAACACAATATGGCGGTTGTTGGTGTTCTCGCTCTACAAGGTTCTTTCAACGAACACATAGCAGGCATATTCTACTTCTTTTCTTTTCTGTTTTTTCATTCAATTTTCTCATTCCTTCACTCACTTTTAACATTTTTTCTGTGTCTATTGCAGTTTTAAGAAGATTGGGTGTCAAAGGTGTTGAGATACGAAAACCAGAACAACTTCTCACCATTAATTCCCTTATCATCCCTGGTGGTGAAAGCACCACTATGGCTAAACTCGCTGAATATTTCAACCTGGTATAGTACTTGAACATTGCTTGGTATTGTTCTAAGGGTGTAGTGATGTAGTGAAGTACACAACCTATCAAATGTTTAGGTCTTGTTATTCCTTGATTATGGCCATATGTTTTCGCTTGTAATGGTAGTGCCGTTGCTTGGAATTGTATGTAGGTTTTAGAATAACCTTATGGTTATATTTATTTCATTATTATACATGTGTGTTTCAGTTGAAATTTGCAAACTTTAAGCTTGAGTGAACTTCAAGGCTGAATTGAGTCCAAAACTAATTAAAATCAACTAAAAAAAAGAGGGTTTTTCAGTTTTAATTTTTGAGTGGATGTTTGGGGGCTCTCAATTGAAAACTTAGCATGCTCTAATATCAGTGATATAATATTTCCTAGGAACTAATTTTATTAGAATTTAATAATTAACAATTATACAGACAAGTATAAACTTTAGGTAGGTTATTACTTATATTTTATCGTTTGGATACCTGTCATATTTCACTATGGTGAGTGTTTCAGCATACACGACAAAATAGTTAAATACTATGGTGGTTTTTTCAGTATATACGACAAAATAGTCGAATATTATCGTGGACGTTTCAGCATGTCCGACAAAATAGTTAAATATCACTAAATGTATGTGTAAAGTATGTTTGTAGTGTCGGAACATAATTATTGTAGTGTTATACACAAACATTGTGATTGTATGATCATACGAGTCAAGTCACGATTCTGTTATTGATGATGATTATGATCATAATCTAATGCTGAATGTTTCGATTTATCAGTTTCCAGCTTTGCGAGAGTTTGTGCAAATGGGAAAGCCAGTTTGGGGAACCTGTGCAGGACTAATTTTCCTGGCTGATAAAGCTACAGGTCGGTTGTTTCTCTCCAAGGTTTTAATTTGTGGTCAGCAATCACAGTTACAGCCACAACATCGTGGATTTTGGGTTTTCCGTGTCTGCATATTGTAATTGTGGTCGCATCTGCCATATTTGTAACTGTCTACAAATATCAGTTACGTAATTTAAAGTGCGACTGTGGCCTCAATTTAAAACCTTGTTTCTCTCTTCTCTTTTCCACCCTTAGGTTGGATTTGCGAAATATAAAATATGTTTGTCTTATTTTACCTCTCACACAAAACATTTAATGATTGTTCAAAAACTTCAAACGACAAACATGATTTCAGGACAGAAGACTGGTGGACAAGAACTTGTTGGTGGACTTGATTGTACTGTGCATAGAAATTTCTTTGGCAGCCAGGTAATGCATGCATTTGATATGGCTGATTTTTTGGGATAGCAATATCAGATAGCACACTCAGATTTTTATTTTGATTCCTTTTCACTTGTTCTTTTTTACTTTAATTGTTTTATTCTATTTCGTTTATATGTTTAATTATAACCAACATAATCCTTTATTGATTGATTGTATTTAGCATTATCCTTTAATTGATTAAGTCCAATATCTCTTTCCTTGTTAGTAAAGATCTTATCAATTAGGACCCCTTTCCCTTGTCATTATGCATGGTCAGTTGAACAAACATAAACAGAAGCCCATCTTAATCTCAATCGTTAATCAGGAACGTGGAAGCAAATAACTTATTTTGTCCAAGAAGCCATATCTTTTTGTATTACATTCTCTCCATTATAGCTGATATTATTCACGATGTAAATATAATATTAGTGTTCTATTTGAAATTTGGGGTGAAGATATAATTTTGGTCACAGTTAACCGAATGACATGTTTACTCAGATTCAAAGCTTTGAGACGGAGCTTGCAGTACCAGAGCTCGTCTCCAAGGAAGGTGGTCCTGAAACATTCCGTGGAGTTTTTATTCGTGCCCCAGCAATTCTTGATGTAGGTCCAGAAGTTCAAGTCCTAGCTGATTATCCTGTACCTTCTGACAAAAAGCCGAGTTCTGATCCCTCTGTTGAAGATAAAAAGGTTAGTTATTGAAACTGTCTATATATTTTTTTAGCCTGCCCTTTCTGAATTTAAGATCAGTAGAGTTTGGTTTTATAATTTTCTAACTTCTCATGTTTTGTCATTTGTCAGTTATCAGTAAATAGTAAATATTTCACTGAGTTATCTTACAATTTAAATGGTTTGGCCGATGATACGATTTGAATGAAAACATGCCAGATTGGAAAGGATCAGATAAACATTATGCGTAGTTGTTGAATACATGCTGGAACTTTCTTTTGACAATGCTATTCTCTGGCTAATTGATAGTAAAAGGAACGATCTAGGAAAACGAGACTTCGTTAATAAGGTGTATTGTTCTGTTTGTGAATCCGTAAGGATCGACATTAGGTCTTGGATTGAGGGAATTATGATTCTGACACAACTGTTCCAGAGATTAAAAGAAGAACAAAATGTAAAGGTAGATATTTAATCGATTTTACCCCCAGTTAGTCCCAGATCAAAGGACAATCCAAGTTATAAAGAGTAAGAATGATCTCACAAATTCTTGAGCCTGATCTCTTCCACCCAAAAGTAACCGATCAATTTACTCACCTCAATTATCTCCTTTTATCTCTGCTATTGCAGTTAGTGAGCTAACAAACTAATACGATTACTTCTCGAACACTTTAACTAACAGAATCTGGCTGACACAGCTCCTTTTCTCATCCTTATCTCCTCTTACATATTTTGCTAATAGATCCCTATGCTGTATTCCCTTAGTTGTCTATACTAACCATGTTTGGAACATGGATAGATGATTGGCCGTAGGCTGTAGCCTTTTGGCATCCATAGTAAAGGCTAATCCATGTTTTGAAAATCAATGGCATCATATACTTGTAGCAGAATCATATGCTTACAGGATGAGCACAACGTGACAATAACTTTGAATTTTGTTGTTGAAGTGCATTAAGACATATTATAGTAAAGAAAATCAGATGGAATGTGATATGAAACTGAAACGTGCTAATAAACCTTTATTGGTTTATACACGCGAGCCCAAAGCTAATGAGCCCAATCAGCCCAACACTTAAGTCTCTGTGACAGCTGGCGGGAAAATGAAATAGGAGGATGAGGAGATAATTAGAGAAGAGAGAAAACAAACCTGGTAGTATATAGAGTATCAGGGAAAGAGTGTGAGGCATCATTAGAATATTTATTGTTAGTTTGGAACTAGAGAAAGTATTTCTCTGACTGGGGGGTTGTTACCCTTATTCTCTTTCTCATTCCTCAATTCAATTTCACTCCCATTCCATTCATTTCTTAATTTTGCTGGAATTTCATACTTTAAACTCATCAGAATGACGACTAGCTGGGTCAGGGGTGCCCCCCCACTTGGGTTGTATTGTACACATGTCTTCTGCTGGAAATGTTGTTCTGCCAATGGTTTCTATGTTTTCCATGGAAAGATGATATATTTAGTTCCCTTAACGGAGAATTGGCAAACTCTTATCTTTCCAATGTAGTACATATGTTGTAGTTGACGAGAATGGATTTGGACACACACCTTAATTTTACTGTAATCTAGAGAAGTGATTTCAGCAACGACCACATTTACCATTTAATATAAACTTATTTGCTTGAGGGGAAGGGGAATCTATGTTTGGGTCAGGTGATTTACAAATCAATGTTATAAATTATAATGCACCATTCCATATGGTTTCAAAAACACTTGCTATAAAAAATGGTCTAATAGTATGATTTGTTTCTTAGCCTGACTAGATTGATGCTTTGACTCGGATCCTCTCGAGCAGAGCTCACTCCAGTCTCTCTATCTTTTTTAATACCTTTCTTTTTCTACATCATGTATCCATCCTCTCACCATTTCTCTGTTCTCCCACTTGTCTTTTTCTCCTATAGAGGCAGATGGCAGAAGAGGATCCAAATACATAGAAACACTGAACTTTTATTTGAATTGGATAGTTTTTTTATAGGCAACTGTTAGTGGTTAATATGTTAGGAGAAGAGGGAATTTGTCAGCAGCAACCTTCTACATAATACTCTATCAATGTCCCAATTCACACTATTGTATATTTGTAACTTCAATTATGCACTGGTCATTTCCCTCCATGAGATATAACACTTTTCTTATTATTTATGGTATGGTAGGAGAATGCTGAAGAAAGCAAAGTTATAGTTGCTGTGCGACAAGGGAACATACTAGCAACTGCTTTTCATCCTGAATTGACGGCTGATACTCGATGGTAGATATAATTTGTTTGTGGCTTTCGAGTCTTCAATGTTTTATGATATGAACTGGAGTTTAAAAGTTTTATTTTTGCAGGCATAGTTATTTCTTGAAGATGGGAAATGTGATTGGAGGAGAAGCCTCAGGTAGCATTGTTCCAGCAGAAGTGAGTACAAGTAATAAGCTACAATCACAGAACGACCTTCCTATCTTTCAATAGGACCAGAGACTCGCCATGACTTTTTTTAACAATTATGGATGTTTTTTTAATTTATAAAATTTCTTTTGGAAACATTACCTGAGAATCGTTAGATCTTAGAAAGTTTAATATATATTTTTTGGAGATAGTATATATTGGTGTTTTCTGTAGTTATCTATCTACTTCATAATCACATTTGCCTTTAAAAGTGTTGCGAAATTTCATTATAGCATTTCAGTTGTTTTTTCCATTGATTGTCACATAATAGCTATACCTGTATCATTTTGTTTGTTTCTGCAGTGTCCAAACTGCAATGTGTATTTTTTTGGTAGTGTACTGCAATGTGTATTTAACATTTGAACATTGAAAATATCAATTATTTGTCATTTATATCGGTCAAATTACGTTTTTGGTCTCTCTACTTCGAGTTATGCGGTAAAATTACGGTTTTGCCTCTAAACATTATGTCGTCCAAATTTACTAGAATAAACATTGTGTGGTCAAATATAAAATTTACTTAGAGGTGACCTTGAAGTCTTCTTTGAGAGCTATTTTTACTCCCCACCATTTCTGAAAAACTGTACCCGTCCAGAAATTCATTTTCAGATGAAGAAAAAACACCGATTTTGTCCAAATTTACTCATTTAGAGGACAAATTGTGTAAACATACACATCATCTCTTTTTCTCATGTTACTAGAAGTATAATAACAGTGATCATTTTAGTTAAGCAGACCCAAATTTATTTTTATCAGGTTGGACCGACGATTTTCCCTCCACTCTAGCTTATTTTGTATACGAGGACGAGGATTTTCCTCCTCCTCCTTTGTTTCTCGTGTTGTTTAATGAAGCATTTTTCCTTGGAAAGAAAATATATTCAACTACAACTTTCAAATGACTAGTCATTTTGACCTCTCAATCTATAAGTTTAAGTTGTGAGAGATCACAAATTATCCTCTCATGTGAAAAACACACTTGACTGAAACAACACTGACCTAATATGACCTCAATATAAGTAGATGACAAATTTACTTTTATTTTATGATTCCTTAACTTAATTTTAGATAACGATTTGATCATTTATCTTTTTGTCACGTCATTTTAGTCATTTTGATCCATTTGAATATGAACTTTAAAGCTTTAAATCTTTGGTTTTATTTTTCTGGAAGCTCTCGGTTTTCAAATATATGGTCCTTCGCTCATGTTTGCATATGGATATTACATTTGAAACTTAAAAATTCACAATACAAACAAACCAAAATGAGATAAAAATAAATCAATGACCAAATTATTATTTAAAATTAAGTTAAAAACCACAAGTGTTATATTAAATAGAATCATAATTGTTCATTTTTTTTAGGGCAAAAGGAAAACTATGTTGGACCAAAATCCAGTATAATTGTTCATAAGTACAATTCAAATAATTAAAAGTTACTAACAAGAACATTTGATATATGTTGAACCATTTTTTTTTATTAAGGAATATATGTTGAACCATGAATTTTATTTACAACACCATTTTTCAACCCTCTATATGTGTGAATTTGACTGAAAGACTTTAAAATAAAAGATTAGGAATAACACAAAAATGAATTAGATATTAAGGAATCTGCATATAATCAATGAACCACAGCCACAAATTCTCTCGGAGTAATCACTATCAAGGACAAAATGTTGGTCCACATCAAAATCCATGTCACCAACACCAGATAAGCAAGAGGATAAGCTATCCCTCTTCATCACCATTAGATGGATACTCTCCAAAATCCAACGGCTACAAACACCAAACCAAAGATTATCCATAATCACCAATTCATCACCACCACATCAAATACAACACTATCACTCATCCCAAATTCAAAAACTCAAAAACAACACTCTATTTTCTACTCTCACCACCCTGCTCACATTAGCACAAATCAAATGGCCGCCGCAACCGCCACCGCTGCAGCCACTTCATCATTCATCGGCACCCGCCTCCGCGAAGTTCAATCCAATTCCGGTAGGATCCAAGCCCGATTTGGCTTCGGAAAGAAGAAAGTCGCACCAAAGAAACCATCGAGATCAAGTCCCAGTACGTTAGATATAATTAAAGATTTGTTCAAATTACTTTAATATTATTTTTTTATAACTAGTTTATTTTTTATTAGTTATAATTAGTTGATAGTTGGTTATTTTAGAATATCATACCAGCAACTAACTTGTGTAAAAAGAAAAACAAAATACTAGTAACTAATTAACTTAAACAATATAAAATTAATTCTAACGAATCTTTAATTATATCTAACAGGTACTGATCGTCCATTATGGTTCCCCGGAGCAAAGTCACCGGAGTGGCTAGACGGAAGTTTGGTCGGAGATTACGGATTTGATCCATTCGGTTTGGGGAAACCAGCTGAGTATTTGCAATTTGATCTCGACTCGCTTGATCAGAATTTGGCGAAGAACCTTGCTGGAGATGTGATCGGAACTAGGACGGAGTTTGCTGATGTGAAATCGACTCCATTTCAGCCTTACAGTGAAGTTTTTGGACTTCAGAGGTTTAGAGAATGTGAGTTGATTCATGGTAGATGGGCTATGCTTGCTACTCTTGGTGCTCTTACTGTTGAGTGGCTTACTGGTGTTACATGGCAAGATGCTGGAAAGGTTTGTTTGGTTCTGTAAATTCTCTTATAAATTTGCTGTTTAGTGTTTATTAATCAAGTATTATTATTAATATTGTTGAGTAATTATCATTTATAAAAAGACATGTCTTTAATTCAAAGTATGTGTTTGGTTGCATGCATGCTTGAGTTTGATGATTTATACATGTTATGTTGTTTAGATTCTGTTGTAGATGCATGCATGTTTTATGTTTTTTTTATGGAAAAATGAAATTTGAACAATCTTTAGATTTGTTTTGATTTTTAAGTTCATGCTTGTTTTGTATATAGGATAAAAGATAGGATGATCGTATTTAAATTAAAACAAAAAACTATTCAACCAAAATAGTTTAGTAAGATTTTCACACAAAGATAATTTATTGTTTTTTTTAATTACAAAAATTATGTCACATGGTCAAGTAAGAAAATGACAAATTATATTTTTGTTTACATATATTATACTAGTGGAAATCAATAATATGTTATCATAGCACATTTTCATCATCATATAATATGAGGACCTTGCTACAATCTCTTAGAAATGTACTTTATCTTAGAGAAAAATTCAAATTAGAAAAAAATGAAGCAAATAATTAATTTGTCCATTCATTAAATTATGAAATTTTGGTATAATTTTCAGGTTGAACTAGTAGAAGGATCAACATATCTTGGACAACCACTTCCATTCTCAATCACAACACTAATCTGGATTGAAGTTCTAGTAATTGGATACATTGAATTCCAGAGAAATGCTGAGCTTGATTCAGAAAAGAGACTATACCCTGGTGGAAAATTCTTTGACCCACTTGGCTTAGCATCTGACCCAGAAAAGAAAGCAACACTTCAATTGGCAGAAATCAAACATGCTCGTCTTGCTATGGTTGCTTTCCTTGGTTTTGCTGTTCAAGCTGCTGCTACTGGTAAAGGACCACTTAACAATTGGGCTACACATTTGAGTGATCCTCTTCACACTACCATCATTGATACCTTTTCTTCCTCTTAGTTCTTGATTAACTCATGTATGGTTCAACCTCTATATATATAAATGCCATTTGGCATTGGTTTGTAAACATTGTGGTTAGTTTAATTAGTACTTGTGAAATTCCTAATGTGAATTGGAGCAGTTAAGGTTAATATTTTTTCTTCTTGATGGGAAGTGTTCTACTATAAATGTTAACTAAGCATGAAATTTGAGGGCAATGAGGAACATTAGGCCATTACTTTTTCCATCCCATGAGTTTTTCGCGCGCCTTATTCGGAATGAGGAATATAGGGCGCATAAGAAATCAATAGGGTGAAAAAAATGATGAGTCGGAACATTATGACATGGTTATGAATTAGATTAGTCTAAAGATATAGAGAGTCATGCCATCTCTAACATTGTTATGCAACTTGTTACTCAAACAAAACGGGCCTTGTCGAAGTGTTGGGGGTTATGAGAGAAGCTTTTTTGTAAAAAAATGATCAGTAATTTTAACACAACAATCTGAATGAGTAGTTTTTGATTAGATTATTAAGGGAGCTTCTACGGTGCAGTCAGGAAACTGACTTTTTTGAAAAAGTTAATTTTGATTTTAATATTTGATTCATTTTTAAATTATTGATTACTGATTAATGATCAATAGTAATTTATCTAGTAATACTTGCAACATCTTGGACTTACAGGTACTATTTTATCGTTGACATCTTTAACATGCAAATATATTTGATGATATTATGTGATAATCTTAAGTGTTACACTTTGTGGGATGTTATACTTAAAACAAGGTAAGATAAAATTAGATTAAGTGTAGTCTTGTTAATCTGATGAATTGATGATACCATGGGGACTGAACTTTTGATGCCATTGTACAAACAATGAGGTGTTACTCACTACACTTTTGATGTTATAGTGTTAACTTCATCAGAAAAGTCATTTTCACAACTTCACCATAGAATTTTCCAATTAGTAATTACAAATCTCATAAGTTAAACACCTTAAAAAAATTCTTGTAATACTTTTGGAGCATGCGTTAACTTTGATCACCAAGCTCACAATAAATCACAGTATCTCTACAAACAATGCTAGCCACAGGGGAGAGGTAGCCTAGCTGCCTTTTATTTGATCTAAATGTGACTTGTGTTTTCCTCCTTCCTATGCATAGATGGTAGAGTCGTACTAACGATGCGTCTACAACAAAGATCGACAAAACTGTAGTGTGGATAAGAATTATGAACCTAAACCTTGTTTCTTATGACAAAAGTGTTTTGCGGACTTTGGTCTCAATGGTCGGCAACCATTTTAAAGTTGATCTTCAAACCGGTTGTTTGTGAAGGTTTGCGCATATGTACGTGGAAGTTTACCTTACAAAGACGATTGTTGGTCGTGTACGTGTAGGGAAAAAACCGGTCATTACGATTGTTGGTATCATGTGCAATACATGGGTCTACACATAATTTTGTATGCATTAGGACGCTACAACCATGTGATGAAAGAATGAGCTCCTTCAAAAGAGAAACAAAAAGTTACAGTGGTACCAGAAGATGGTAGGGATGGTGAACCGGCCAGGAAAAGAATCGGGCATCAGATCCAATAAATTGGCCAACAAACTCAGTGGATCAAGAAAAAACTGCTCCAATGATAACTTTCATTGACAGTCTTATTTGTTAGTGTTAACTTTCCGGTTTTTATGAAAAAAAGCCTATGGTAATCCAAAGTTCGACCGAGTAGAAGTAAGTAAAACCTGACTAAGAATCGCCCACCTAGGAATCAAACCATGTTCTTCTAAACAATTCGTTCTTGGTGGAACTCATTAACCACTTGAACCCAATTGCTTGGTTTCATAATTTTATTTGTTTAGAAATATGCTTATATAACCAAATGATAAATCGATTGAAAGAACTCGAATTCAATTTTTGAGTGGAACAATTATTAGTCGGACTATACTTAACTCATAATCCAACTCTAAATTACCAAATTTTCATTCCCTTAAGAACCAAATGGTTAACATAAAAAGAATGTTATAAGAAAAATATTCCCTTAAGAGAGTCTCTTCTCTTTATTTCTCGACCCAACCAAACACACTCTTAATTAATTTGGAATAAAAATATTTACAATTATAAAGATAGTAAATTTAAATTATTTTTCAACTGGGGCTGTATGATTTATTTGGATTACTCAATAACTTTTGAACTTAATTAAATAATAATACATATTTAAAATTATTATAGCATAATTTACGATTTATACATTAATAGTTTTATTGTAATTTTATTTGTGAGGGTTCCACATGGCGTAGTGTATGATTTTCATCTCCAATTCTCTAAACTTTGTTTGTGAGTTAGATCATAAGCAATGGGATAGTTGAAAGCCAGCCTCAACATGTTGAACCATTGCAAGAGGGTGTTGAAAATGATAGAAAAATTATGTGGAGGTGAGAGGAGATGAAAGAAATAAACATGTTGAAGTCTGACACGCTGGGGACACGTGGCACGTTACCATTTGCCAAAGCTGGTGCGTGAGATGCACGTGCTGACAGGGCGCGTGAGGTGCAGGATGACGCAGAGAGAGAAAGATAATTAGATAAAGATGGGACACTTGGCAGATTTCGATTTTATAAAGGAAAAAAATGAGTCGAGGGCTTTTGGAGAAAAGGAATAAACAAGTGGAGAAAATATAAAACTTTGAAATGAGAGCTTTTTGGCATTTTTTTTTGGAAACCACCCGGTTTCTAATTATAAGACCTACTATATGAGATTTTTTTTTTGTCCTTCATGTAAGACTCATTTGCTATTTCCAACTACATTAATTATTTTTTTACCTACATACTCCTATTTATTATATATTTTTTTCTTCAATCAGCAATAAATAGCATGTTGAAAACATAAATCAACTCTCTCTTAAATGATAAAATTGTAAAAACTAGTAATTACAAACAACTTTAATACAAATATCAATTTTCTTAATTCCTGAGATTTTAATAGAAGAGTCTTATATATAAGGACGGATGTAGTATAAAGTTCCCCTAATTTGGAATAACTTAAAGATTGTATGGAAGATTGATTTTAGATAGTTTATAGAAATTCTTCAAATTCAACATATGTTGTTGTAATATTCTTAAAATTTAAATTATATTAATTACAAACATTAGTTTATTGTCTTCTAAAAACATACTTCTTGCACTAAATCTCTTCCCTCTCCTCCAAACACCTAAAAAAAGACATGAGAAAAATCCCTACATGTGGGCCTCAAGCAGACAATCTCTAGAGAGGCCCCATGTCCCGGTAGAAATTGACATCTATTAACATAATTTGAAACAAATTCTGAGGCACGTTAGGTGACTTCATGCTAGTAGGTTTGATGACAAAAGTCATTTAAAAATGTACTGGTATTTATTAATTTATGAGGTTCCCAAGTTCCAATTTTAGCATGGAGATGCATGTTACATATGACTCCCATAGCCGTACGTTGTTAACTTCACAACAATTCACATACCCTGTCTATTTAACATTCCAAAGAAGTCTCGATAAATATGAACTTTGATTATCATTTGTATTCATTACACAACTACCTTGGAGAGTTGGGAGTTCACATATCAACGTTAAGATAACATGTTACTCAAAACTCCTCAATAAACTCAAATTATTCTAATTTAAAAAACTACTAGTGTTGTACTGAGCCGACAACAGGTGAGTTTAGATACCACATCTTTATCTAAAATCTAAAGATATCAGACATATGTGTCCTCAACACATCACAACATTCTGGATGCATTTTTTGGCCGGGATTCTAACCTTGGTTTGTCAGGTTGTGCAGTCTAGCTCCTTTTGCTGGTAGCTACAAATAACTTATATAGATGTTATAAGTAGGGCCTTTCATGATTTGGTTCTGGAAGAAAACCGAACCAAGTCAAATTTGTTACCATAATTCATAAAAATTAACCGAACCAAACTGAATCGTAGTTCAGTGCACCGATTTTGTGATTCCAAACCGAATGAAAACTATGTTTTATAAAATTAAAATGTACTTCTTCGAACCAAACTGATTTTTTAACTGATATCAGGGACTGTTGAAAACTAAATGAAAAACCGAGACAAATCAAATATTAGGATTATTTGAAAAGAAAAAAAAGAAAAACCAAACTCAACTGCACCAATAGTTCACGAATAGAATCAAGCCGAACCGGTTCAGTTCAGTTTGCAAACTGTTACTTTTTTTCGGAACCATTCACTTCGGTTCGATTCAGATTTTTTTTAATAACCTTAGTTATAAGCTATTTCTGTAAGATCTTTCAAACACATACAATCTATGTAATTTAATATCACTATACAGAAGTGGCCAAAACTGAAAGAATAATACAATCCATGTAACAAGACATCATAATATACAACAAACATTATTATTTTAAAACGATAGCATAAATTCAACATCAATAGCCATGCATCACCATGAAACACCTTGAGCTCTTATCCATCTTTCCCAGGCCAATAAAAATTTAGGCAAAAAGACGAGAACAATCACAGAACTCATGATCATTTTCAATGAAGAACTTTCTCCTAGTGGTTCTGTAAAAAGGTGACATCAAAGCAATCCAAATTTTGTTAGAAACTTCTTTACCGTTTCGCGGCCCCATTCGATGTCATTTCGCAAGGCATTACCATGAATTGGCTCTGAGTTAGATTCTTCTTCCATTGTTGGTGCCAAATGAAACTGCTCTTCATGTGAATTCAGTTCATCATTGATTGTCGTACCTGTGCTTATCTCTTGTGGTTGTGGTGTGTCATCATCTGATTCTTGATCCCTACTCAACTGAACATTTTCAGTTGAAGCACATGAAAAAACAACATTAAAGAGAAATTAACACAAGCATCATCGACTATTTAATATCATATATTAAAATATGTGCAAGTTTACTCATTGCTTTAAATAATTAATGGTAAAACTATTGAGCCTAACTCGACCCTACAAAGCTGGTGAAGCCCTATTGGTATATCATAAGAAGTTTATTGCAGAAAATGCATCAGATATATTCTAGTCAATGGTGAAGAGTTCTTGTAAATAAAATGGGGAAACTTGTATGATATTGTCACATTTGAATCTAATCTTATCAGTGCTAGATGGGATGATCATCGAGTCCTTGCAACAAGTCTAGGGTTTTAAAAAAATATGTCCAAGATCTGGGCAGCAACATCAATGGTTTTGATGTCTTTGCAACCGCAACGTCAACCACAATTGAGGTAGCATACATCAACCACATTTGACATCAAAACAATCTAAATTTTGTTAGAAACTTCTTTACCGTTTCGAGGCCCCACTGGATGTCATTTCGCAAGGCATTACCATGAATTGGCTCGGAGTTTGACCCTTCTTCCACTGTTGATGCCAAATGAAACTGCTCTTCATGGAAATTTAGATCATCATTGATTGTTGAACTTATCTCTTGTGCAGTTTCATCATTTGATTCTTGCTCCTTACTTAACTGAGCATTTTCGGTTGAAGCACACGAAAAACAACATTAAAGAGACATTAACAATAGCATCAACTATTTAACAGCTGCATCATATATTAAAAAATGTGCAAGTTACACACTGGTTTAAATAACTAATGGTAAAACACATTGAGCCTAACTAAACCCTACAAAACTGGTGAAGCCCTGTTGTTTTTTCATCAGAAGCTTATCCATGAAAACACAACAGATACATTTGACTCAATGGTGAATAGTTTATATATTATAAAATGAGGAAATTTGTATGGTATTTTACATTTAAATCTTATTTATTGTTCGTTTGGATTCACGGTGAATTTGATAGAGTCATGGCGAGCCAATGACTTTGGCAAAAGCTAAACTCTTGAGCTTTAACAAAATCATGGTGCCACCGGGATTTCATCAAACATATCATGATTCCAAACTCACATTTAGTAGATAGAATGCTTGTTAAGTTTTTGTAACAGGCCTGCAGGGTTTTAACATAAAGGTTTGCGGCCGTGATCTGGGCTGCAACATCAAAGTTTCTAAAATCTTTGCAACCACAACTGAGGTTGCATGCATCAACCACATTTGACTGAAATTTTCCGCAATATCAAGGATCACAACTGTAACCTTGATTTAGAACCTTGCCAGCTTGTTTAAGATTACAATAAATTGTGTATAGTTACGGTTTGCGTCATTCAACAGCCAAAAGTTCATGGTAACATCTTTCACAATAATAGCTTAGCTATTTGTTTACCATAATTGTTAGAGAACTTCATTATAGTGGTTAAGATTAAGATATGTTTAATTATTGATAACAATCAAATTGGAAGCAATTTTTCCTCTTTCCTTTTGGCCTTAAGATGCATTGATTATATATGTAAGAAACAAGGTGATGATGAGCGTTGGATTTGAACAAAACTCACTTCATTGATGATAAACATAGATGATGATACAAACAAAACAAGGTGCTTCAGAAAACTACCTAATAAGTTCTTCTCTAAGTGGATTGCAAACCCGAATGAGCTTTTAAAGAAACAGAATCAAACAATTCGAAAGGGAGCGTCACACTCATCAAGCGGTTACCTCTGGTATATTCTGATCCTGAGTTTCAACAGGTTCAACTGAAGGCTCTACCGCGGTCTTTTCTTCTTCAAAAACTTCACTTGGACCAGCTTCTTCTTCAGACAACGGTATTAAGCCAGGTACAAGAACAGGACCTCCTTGAAAATCGATTAAGCTTCCCTCCACAATCGTCCCTTTTTTATTCTTTAACGCTGCAGCATTTCCATTGTATCCAAGTTCATGTTTTATATCATCATTTTGAAAACCATCTGCAGATTCTTCACTCTTTCGAACAACATTTGTTTTATTCGTTGTTTGACTTTTACTTTCTGTGAGATCCTCCGAGGAACCTATATTTTCTGCAAACATAGCCATTGGCTTCTCTATTGATGAAGAATTACTGACATGATCATCAGTGATTTGTTGCAGGACTGGTTCATCAATCGGTTTCTCCAAAGTGTCAATTTGTGTTTCTTCAATGCCGGATATAATTTCAGTTGAAATTGACACTTCTGACAGAACTGCAGGTTTTTCAGTTGGTTGAGAAAGCGTATCTTCCTCTACTATTTTCTGAAGTTCTGCATTCTCCCAATCCTCAAGAACAATTATCTTGTTCATAGTTTCCCATGTTTGGATAATTCGATCCGACCCCGGTTGCCAAATAATATCACCTTCTTTTCCTTTTAGTATAAACTTGTATAGGATTGATTTTCCAGCCGGCATATCCTGAATACATAACGAAAAATATAAACAACCACATAACAGTCTGCTTTCTAAAACATAGTTCACTTTGAATTTTCTCTGTTCTTTCACTTTTAATTACAAAATTGGCACACTGTTTTCATTTTGTTTCCTAATTTCAAAGATTTTACGGTGAAAAAAAACACTTTTTTGCTCTTAAACCTCCAATTTTCTACGGGAAAGGGCTTTGGTAATCCAGTGTTTGGCCGGGAGGTGGAATCTGGTCAAGGACTGCTCCAGCCAGGTTTCGAAAACATTTAGGAAGCAAAAAACAAAGTGAAAACTAGGCGACCTTTGGCAATTCGGTAATTAAAAGTGAAAAGGGAAATGAAAAAAAAAAAGAATTCGAGCCCTAAAAATGTTTTCCGCCAAACAATATCTTCATGATTTGAATAGTACTACTATACCAGCTCAACAGTCCATATATGGCCATCAGACCATGTCAATGGTAATGCATCTAAAGGGTTCCATAAACCAAGCTTAGGATCATCTCCAACTATTAGAAACTGTTCCCCAAAGTCGCAATCTTTTAGTAGCTGAAACTCAACACGAACAAACTTTGTTTCAACTGCATAACACACAAATTACAATGTCAGGGATTTGAGTCCTAAAGGAAGACATGCAGAAGAAAAAGAATATATAAAGACCATTAGAACCTACTTGTTTGTTCGCTTTGTTGAACTTGAGGCTCAACAGTTTCCAACTCTACCTCCTGTAACATTTACGCAGCACAAGAATCTCTTATCAATTATACCAAAATCAAGCCATTTTTGTGTAAGTTATAAGCTGTTTTCATAAGCTATTATAGAGAGCTTAAAATAATAATTTGTAAACAGCTTACAAACATGTCAATAGCTGTTTCCATAAGTTCACTTAAACAATCTTACAACTGTCTATGTGAGTAAATAAGCTCAAATAATTCAATCCAAATAGACCTTAATGTATATACAACAATCACATAACCACTTCTTAACAACTTTCACTCCACTAAACACAGAAAAACCAATTAATTTTGACTCATATCCTCTTGAATTCTACCTAAATACGAAAAGAAAATTTTCAAAACAGTTATACTCAATCATTGACATGGATGGAAAAGAGAATAACTTCAAATAGGAAAAAGGGTTGTTGAAATTGCCAAAAACAAAAAACAAAAACAAAAGTTTCTTAAAAGGGAGAAATATTTTTTTGTTCTTTGTTGTTGAAGTGGCATCATCAATCATGTCAGGAATTACTCATTCATAACCAAAAAGTATAACATTAACATCAAATTGTAAGCATCAACTTCAAGATCTATCTATGCATAACTATATAAAAAGTGATAATTATTTTGCATCATAGATTAAAACCAAAAGGAACAAACTCATGGAAACAAAAAAAACTAGCAAATAAAATGTTCCAAACATATAAATAACTAAAACCCATTAATCAAATTCAAACAAAGAACAAAATATTGAAAAAAAAAAGCAGAAAGAAACAAACCTGGTGTTCTGATGGAACAGCATGCAAAGGGCAAAGACCCTTGTTTTGTACATGTTTCAAGAGACAAAAAATTGAACTTTTTTGTTCATTTCTGAGGGAAATAGTGAAACAAGAAAAGGGTTTATCAGAAACATGAAAAGAAACACTAGGAGACAAAGATCCTAGCTTATGAACTATAGGCTTGTAACTAAAACTTGTGAAGGTTTTCATCACAGTGAAGTTTGATCTGCAACACAACACACATGGGAAGTACAAGTACTTGAGACACAACACAATGATGTTTGTTTTGTTTTGTGAATGATGTTGCAGAATCTATCTGGTTTTTGAGAGGTTATGTGGGGTCCTTTTTATATTGGTGGAACCTATTAGTGTTAGATTTTGGATAATATAATACTATATGTCATGCACCGATTGAATAAGGTAAATGTATCTACAAGTATGTGTCTTTTAGATACTCGGAAAACTTGTGCAATTCACGGATAATTTAGGTTTTGTGATACAACATTTGAAATATATTGGTTCAATTTTTCATATGAAATCCATGTGTGTTACTGTTAGTTTTGTTGGAAATCAACTAGGCAATATATGAACAGATTCTTCTTCTTTCAATTGTATGTTTGGAATTACGGTAAATTTATTGAAATTACGATGACACAATATCGTTAGAGTTAAAATGGGTAGTTATTGTTAACAGCCAAACGCTCTACCACTGAGTTACTGAGGAACAACGGTAAATTCTATCTCATAGAGTTCCATCCCTTTTCTCAACCCATTACCAATATCAGATTGAAGTTTCCTTTATAACTCGTAGAACTTCTTTGTATTGGCTACGTTCCATGTCTCATTTCATAGGTAAATTCAAAGTGGCTCTATTTCATTATCTTCCATCGAAGTGATTATGCTAAAATCACATCAAATCCAAATATAGATTGAGATTTAGTGCTTTTTTTTTTAGGATTAGTGTCCAATGTGTGTCATTGTTTAGATAAACAATTAAATTGAGCACTTATAACATAATAATTTTTTATATAAATACTTACGTATAAGCTATTTTTATGACAAAAAGTAAAATCAATTTTTTTTTTTTATAAATTTGTTTTCATTAACTATCATGTCAAAAGTTGTTTGCATAATCTATGTCATAAACAAGTATTTATGTCCAACAACTTATGAACACGTCAAAAAATGTTTCAATAATCTCATTAACTCAAATAAGTCAATTAAAACACCTATATTGATTCTTTGGTTGGTTTTAGGATGCATAAATGTTTCATATAATTTATAATTTATGGTAGACTACATATTTTACAAATTGTAGCTCAAAGCAAACCAACCATATGTGAGAAACTACAAATTGTAGCTTTAACCCCGACATTAAACACATTTAGCTTTTGGAATCATGTAATCCTTGCCATCTTACCAAATACCCTCTACATCAGATTATCCTTGACATTGGACGTTCACATATTTGTGCCATCTTACTAAAATCACTTATGTTCCAATAGAGAATCATGAATCTTGGGTTCAAGTTAAGCACCCTTTGAAAGAATCATTGAATAGAGAGAACTGAGTATTTGTCCATGGATTTGGATACCATTCCTATATTGTATTGATGTGAGAACTTCGTTAAGATATAAGTTCGTCTATAATCACTCTTTCAATGGAGATTTTTGTTTCTAGTTCTAATCTTCTCCGAGAACCAAGTCCACAGAAGTTTCTTTTTCACTACAAAAAAATGTACTACCTCGGTATCTCCCAATGATATCACAATATAGGTCAAAATCACGGTGGGTCACCGTGATTCTCGCACATCGACTATGATACCAAACACAGGCTTAGGCTCAAAGCCGAGTGGAAAGGGAAGAAAAGGAGCTATGACCATTCAAGATGTGGTAGACACATAATGTGGACACAAATTTTATATTTAGATAAAGCTTATCTGACACAAAGCACATATTTGATTTCTAAGCACTGGACCGAATTAAATAATGCAGCAATAATATTCTATATAGATTTAAATAACTCTAGTTATTTTCCGTATTAGACTATATTCTCCTTCAGGTTTAGTCCCTGAAACATGAGAGAATATGATTTTAGTCTTTTATTGTTTTTAGCCTCTCTAAATATTTGTGTATGTTGCAATTTTTTTTTGATTAAGTGTGTATGTTGCAATTAGTTCTTATAATATATAAACCATGTTAATTTTAATCCCTAAAATTTTAACAAGATAAATATTACATGAACTAAATCAAAAAAATAATACCATGAGAACTGTTTCCTATTTTCAGGCTTAAAACCATTAATAAAAAAAAGAAACCAGAAAATGTGTATATTCTTTTTTTTTTTGGTCAAGTAGCCTAGTGACTAGAGGTCACACAATTAAATTGTGGAGAAGTGGGGTGTCCGGGGTTTGAACCCCGGCCCCTACATATAATATGCAATAACCCTACCAACTGAGTTAAGCTCATGGGGATAATGTGTATATTCTAATTCCTGGGATAAAAAACTAATTCAGCATTCTATGTAATGAGTTACTCATAATTCATTAACAAATTCTTATTGACTTTTGATATAAACAAATTAGGCAAAACAATTAAAAAAATAAGCATCACTGGAAGACTTGTATCAGATAGTTATGTCATTCACAAAAGTATAACAAATTAGGGGGTAATAGTCGTTGACATGAAAAATGGGCATTTCAACGTGATTTGAGCAAAAGCACACTATAGCTCCAAACATTGTTATGGACTTCCAGTTCTTGACAAATGGGTGGACTCAATCACCTTAATCACTGTCTAGGAATCCTGGAATTCAGACTCTGAATGTCTCACATGTAATTTTAAACTAATAGGTGAGTAGGCACTAAAATACTCAAAATGTTTTGCCAAACCAGCATCATCCAGTTCAAATAATCTACACAGAGATGTGTTTTTTCTCTGCATAAACAGTAACAAACTTCTACTTTCGTAATATGAGGTGACAAACAACAGGAAGAAGATGAGGTAACAAAGACGATAAAGACAGATGCAACAATTTCTGGTGCATTTAAGTCTGCCTGATCTTTTCCTCTTGATCTTCGATGGTGATAAACTATTCAGTATCTTCATCTCCATCCTAAGTTTTTTTAACTCTAACATGTCTAAAAGTATTCTAAGAAGACAGTAACAGCAAAAGTCCTGTGGGGTTGACAACATGAATCAAACAACACCATAAAAGTATAATGCAAATAATGGAAAACTATACAGCATAAGCCCGAAATTGAGCACATAAGAGTGACTGTGTAACAACAGCATACACGGTGCTGAAGCAAAGGTTTAATTCAGTAAACATGACATTTCCAACATTTTTGGATTCCATCACTTTACCAACATCTCAACATTTTCTTTCCCATAGAAAGAAACTTTTGTCTGGTTGATAGACATCTACAACAGCACAAATCCTAAGGAGAAAAAATCCGCGTCATAGGGTTTTTGATGTCTCCCCAACAGTACCGCGACAAAATTGTGACCGAATCGGCAGTATTTGTCTACAATTTTTTTTTTGCAAATTGTGACCAGTAAACCTTGACGATAAGAGTATTTCCAATCCCACACTCAAAATGATAAAGCAAGAGTTTACAAAACAGAGTTTAAAATCAGAGAAAGATAGCAAAGTGAACTCAAGTTATGAATACCAAGCAAATTCCAAATAGTATATGCCAAATAGAATCCTTTTGTCAAAAACTATAAATCATGAAAGACTGAAAATTACAATGCAGCACTAAAACCAACTAACTAGAAAAGAGGGATTCATTAATTTCAATCTTAATCACTTCCTTATCTTCAAGCTTCTCTTTCTTGGTAGCATCTGGTGGAGCATAAATCCTTGGTGGTCCTCTACCCTTGTTCTTGTTCCTTGGCCTTGCCTGATAATATCAAATAACATATTTTTCAAAAAAACATTAGAACTAGGAAAAACACAACATCCACAAAAATTTCAACAAAAATCCCCAACAACCAATAATAATGATTAAATATGTTTATAGTCCATGGGATAATCTCGAATTTTGTTTTTAGGCTCAGTATTAACCTTTCAATCCTACAAATTACAAAAATGTATGTTTTAGTCCCTTTTTTAGGACTAAAAAATCGGTTCAATGACTAAAAGCAAAAAAGATAAACTATAAAGACTAAAAACACACTCAACGCTAATAATTTAGCAAAACAAAAAGGGTATAATATGAATTTAAAACAACATGAATCAATAAGAATCACTTTAAAGTTAATATGATTCACATCCAAAAACAATTTTGATTCAAACTATCTTAATTTTTTTGTTGGGGTGCGTCAAAGAATTGCTATAGTGCCATTCAAAGCAATGCGCAAGAGGCGAGTAACAGTGGAATCTCCCCATCAAGAAATAAATTTAACATCATGCGGACCATTGATACACATATCAAATATTAAACTGATAAGACACTACATTTGATTCAAACTATCCAAAATAATATGAATTAAGAATCATTTGTTAATTCAAAATAAGATAAGATACTACACTTGATTCTAAATAAATAAATAAAACGAATCACTCTTATTCGGTGAAGCACGGATACGGACATGTTTAGAAATAAATAAAACGAATCACTCTTATTCTGTGAAGCACGGATACGGACATGAACAACAGACACGACACTGACACTGCTAATAATTTATTCAATGTAATTATATATGTCGGTGTTGGACCGACATGCGTCTGACTCTAGGACACGCCTAATTCAAGGAGTGTCTGTGCTTCATAGCTCTTACTTCAATGTATGTATAAATAGCTCTTACTTCAATGTATGTATAAAACATGATAAATTTACTAGAAAGTCACTTTTAACTAAAATCAATTCTAACAAAACCAATTCTAACAAAACCAATTCTAGTTGGAATCAAACATACACTCAATAAATGAAATAAGTGAGGGAGTTTGAAAAGGGTAAACTGGGAAAAAAGAACATTACATTTCCAAACGAATGGCTGAACCGTTTCCCCTTAGCAGTTTTCCTATCACCTCTGCCACAATACACTACAAGAAAACAAAAAAAGAACCGAAATCAAAAACCGGGTCATCAAAATTCAAACACAATAATTTCATAACAAAATTTCCATTTTTTTTGGAGAAAAAATTACCAGAAGGGGTTGGTGAAAGAGACAAGGTTGAAGAGAGGGTAGGGACTGATGAAGTGATGATTGGTAAGTGAAGAGATTGGGATTGAGAGAAGGAAAGGTGAGAAGAGGAAGTGTGGAGTTGAACGGAGAGTGGAGAAGGTGATGCTAGAAGCAGTGATGATGCCATGGCCATAACTGAAGAGGATAGATAACAAAGACACTATGATAAGGTTGGTTTGATTGAGTAATATATGTGTTGCGTTTTTTTTATAGATCCAATGGTTTAGAATGAACATCTAATTAGTAAATCACATCAATGGTCAATTTTAAATATTGTCCATTTTTCATGAAATTTCAAATACTTGCCTTTTTTTTCTTTAATTTTTTTTTAAAACCAAATATTAATTTGTTTAATTGAGATATTTAATATTACTTTCCTTTTGTGGTAAAAAACATATTTGAGAAAATTCTAGAAAGAGAGAAGGTTTCTCTTCTTCGTCCAACTCTTTATCGTCGTACACTCCTTCTTTTTCACTTCTTCCTAACAATCCAAAACTTTTTCGTCGAGATGTAGATCCTCTAACTGGTGGTGTGATCGCCCTCCACCGTCGCGACATACTTTGAATTTTTTCTTTATCACACTTCAATGATTGGTTCTTGATCCAAAATGGTGCATTCGATATGAAGTTAGGTACTCATTTGTATTTATGAATCTCGATGGCTTTGTTTGTTGCTAGTTCGCTCAACTTCTTAGCCGCCTTTGGTACTTGTGTTTCTAAGTTCCTGGACTCTTCGTTCAAGACGAATTAACTTCAGAGATCTTGAGTCGTTCTTGTAATTGATTCTCCCATTTAGGTTTTTGTTCTATTTCAACTTCGTGTTAGATCTGATGGTTCACATATATGGGCTTGTTATTCATTGTCATTTGTTGCCGTGATCACCATGTTGATTTCTTAATTTGAGTACAATGTGCGTCATGTGTTTTGGGCTTGAAGTTGTTTGTGCTCTGTCAGAATTCATCACATGTTTACCTTTTTTCTGCAATTTGGTTTTCACTTGTGTTGCATGTATGTTGGGTTATGCAACGAGTGTTTGATGCTTCAGGTTTGGATTCTATTGAACCATTAGTTATGGCAACTGTGTATAATTTTTTCTTTTCATTACCCTTTAGGGTTGGTTCGATACCATCTTTGTGTTGTATATCTGTTTGTTAGGGATGATTCAATCACTTTTGTGTGGGGGTGAGCAGAAACCCATGAACTACATGAAACCCATCCAAACATCAACTTTATGGGTGAAACAGTCGGGTTTAAAAGCAAATTGAGTACACAATTATGGATTTTAACTTTCCAAGACTTTGATTATTAATTGTCTTTCCTTGGAACTATACTTTGATACAAACATTAATTTTCCTTTTAAACTTCCAACACGCAAACAATTTTTTCTTCCACTTTCATTTTATCTTTTAAGTTAAACAGACTGTATTACATTTTCCATTTTAAAAGAATTTCAATTTTCCATTCAAGTTTGGTTTTGTGTAAACCCTATATTTTGAAGATTTCTTAGTTTAACAGAGATTTACTTGTTCTTTTACACTCAAGGTCGTCACGAACATCCTATACCGCGTGACGAAGGCTTACAATGGCTTTGCACACGTGCTACAATATATTGTCCATACATAAGAAAAACTACTGATGCAACCTTAATCCTCTTCGAGTGGTGATGATATTCGTGAACCACAAACTAACAACCGGTGTGACTGTTTGAAACTAGAAAAGAGGAAAATGAGGATTTTCTATGGTCTCAACTGAAATAAACTTCTCGAGATACCCGTCACCTGAATTACCTTTTGTCTCATACGGTCAAAAATAGTTTTGTTTTTAATCTCTTATCGACACTTTTGGGCCTGAATTCGACCAAAACTGACTGTTGCTCAGCCATACTTTTGTGTGGTTATACTGGGTTGGGTTTTTGCCCCCAATCTTTTGTACTATTTTTTTAGTTAAATTAATTACTTTTATTTTTCATAAAAAATATCTTAAAACTTTTTTTTAGAAGTTTTTTGATAGATTTCAATCCTCTAAAGTGAGTAAAGTGAAAAAAATTTCAAAAAATAACTTAGTTGTACTAGAAAAATACTATAATTGTTCTTAGTTATTATTTACACCTAAAAATAAATAACTTGTTAGTTGAAATAGACAAATAGTTGTATTTAGGGTCATGTGAATTCCTCTAATGAAGGTTAGATAGAAATACAAATGAATGTGAGTTAGTCAAGTATTTATTAAGTTTACTTAGGTCCATAAAGGTTATGGGGATGTTAGAACCAATCAAAGCTCAAATGACTTGAAAATTTATCATTTTACTCCTGTTTAATGTTTGCAGCGCCACTAACGGAAGCAACTAATAGTATGGAAGTACGTCTCGAGGAGGCCACTAACCGAAGTAGCTTATAGTACGGAAGTACGAACCAGACATGCCTTTTGACTCAATATTCATGTCCACCCAATTTTTAGAATTTGTAGTAATGAATCGATTAAAGGTTTTCTTGAATCGATTCACAATCGATTTTTAAGTGTTTTTTAAACCCAACTTTGTCCTATCTCACAAACCTACATATACTTGCCTCCACTCATTTTCTCATTATTGAATCAATATGCAAAAACTCTCTCAAGTCTTTTTTCTTTCTTTTTCAACAACTTCTTTAGATTAAACACTTATTCTAAGATCACTTTTAAGATTTGAGATCTAGATTTATAGGAAAGTTGTAAGTTTGGTTTCTTTTAAGGATCTTGGTGGAGCATCAAGGATCTAAAGCAAAAGGAGGTTCTTTTCACCTCCAAAGGAAATTGTGGCAGTTGTTTCTCAAACAATCAAGGTTCAAGGGGATTGAAGTAGAGGAATAGCAAAGAAGATTTATTGGGTAAGAAGATCGAAGGATTGCATGCAAGAATGAGGATCGAAGACCTTGGGATTATTCAATTTTAAGAGAGCTTGAAGATTGGAGACTTTGTATAATTAATCAGCATAGAAAATTTAGGATCGCTTGGATTCGGAAATTGAAGGCCGTAGAAGAGACATTTTCTTCTACAAAGAGAGGTCCACCGTGAAACGAGGACGAAAAGGGGGAACCTCTATAAATCAGTGTCTTCTTCTCCCTTATCTTTTAATTCTTTCAAACTATTATTTGAAATATGATAATTGTTGATTAGGTAAATTGATACTTGATAAGTGATTGAATAATTTGAAATTCCTTTGTGAACAATTTTTTTAACCTAAATTGATGTAGGAGGATTCCATAGTATTTTTATTTTAGCCCAATTTTAATAATTTTTGTTTTATTTTCTATATTGGATTTTCATCCCATTAGGGTAATCTATTCACCCCCTCTAGATTATTGTTGTACACTTCACCAACATGTATCAGGTCTCTTGATAAGTGCCAAATTAATGTTATTTTTCATAACACTTATCAATTCGTTTTGAAAGTAATTTAGTATAAAAACCCCAAATTTGATATAAATATCATTTATATTCACAAATTGCACCACAGAGCTAATACGTCTATTTCCCATTCATTTTTATAGGTTTTGAGCATGAGTACACCAATACAGAGTAAAAGAAGGCAAACACACGCGCTAGAAGCCAAGTCTGAGCATCACCAAAACATATGGTTAAAAGCACGATTTCTAGGTTAGGTTGACATGGTGAAAGTGAGCCAAAACAGAGAGTTCCAAAAGGAAAAGCCAAAGGTGGTTTGCTAGATGAGATTTGGTCCGCTAAACGAACTAAGGTGGTTCAAGAAAATATTTGAAGACTGTTAGTTTCTCCCTCCTTTGAAGAAACCTTGATTTGTTACGCCAGCTTGACTTCACCTACCAAACTTAGATTTTCAGAACCCTTATAAATAGAGGTGCACATCATTTATGTACTATACACTTTTTATGCAGTTTAAGAAGAGTGTAGGGAAAAACAAAAGTTTTGCTCAAAAGGTAACATGCAAGACAAAGGAATTTAGCGAGGATATCATAAATAATATAAAAATAAATCAATACGAGACAAACTTAGAGCAATTGATATTTTGCCCACTAGACTCTTTACTCGTGCTATCGCACGGGTCTATTAGAGTTGAAAACTTTAATATTTTTTAACAACTGGTATTTAAATTGTTATTAACATATTAGCTATATTATTTGACATTTGAATTATGTTTGCAAAAAGACAATATGATATAATGATATAAAACAAAATAAATTAATCACATCCTTCAATATAATAATAAAAAATTTATACATTACAGTAATTAACTAAAGAACATTATAATCATGGTCCTTTGCGATAAAAAAAGGAAGAACATTCTAATCTAAAATACTTCTATGTAAACTACATTGGATTGCAACATCTATATGTTCACATTTCTCATCGATTACTAATATCATAAGTCGTCCTGAAAGTAAAGTAACTTTCCTGTAAAGCATGCCGGTAACTTCGCTTCATTCTATTTATAATAAATTAAACTATTAGAAAAGCAGTAGCATAAATTCTTATTTCTTTTGTATATTTTGACAGTTCCATATATATCAATAGCAAAACACAATTTAAGCAGCCTAAAGTAACATAAAAAACAATGCTAAAACATGTGGGAGTTGAAGAAATTAAATGGTATCATGTAAATTATACTTATACCTGCAACAAAAGAAATTACATGCTGCCAAAAAAATTATGTCATCATACATGCACAAAGAGAAAATTTTGATCATAAGACATTTATTTTAGAAATCTGTTTTTCATATGGTATATTTTGACAATAAAATCAAGCTATATCTAAAATTAGGAAAATCCTGAAGTAACATTTCAATAGAAGGCTCAGCCTAAAGTTTGGTGGAGGAATCATTTACGTTAGTTAAAGTGGCAGCCATCAGTGGATAGATAGAAGCACATACACAACAAATTGGTCTAAATTAATATGAATATCATCATATCGCTTATGCATATAAGTTAAGGTAAGAGTAAACAATCATAAGAATAATAATAGAAGAAATATAGAATTAAAAAAGGAATAATCATTATACATCTTAGTAACTAAACTGAAACAAATTTTCTTAGAGCTTTCTCAATGATCAGAGCAATGTCGGTATCAATAAAAAAGGAAATGAAATATTTTAGTTGTTAATTGGTTATATAAAAAAATGCATGAAGCCAAAGTGTGTAAATAAGAAAAGCAAACAAAGTTTCTAGATGTTGAACCGCCATTGGTAGTTCCAATTTACAGTTATTGCCCTCAATTTATCTCGAAATCATAAAGAATAAAATTGTAAGTCCAAACAAACTTATCCTTAAGTTGTTTTTGCATATGTCAATTAAAAAGAGAGAATTACAAATGAAGTTCCAAGAAAGCAATACAAATTCACAAACAAAAAACATTAGTTCCGAAAGAAAACATAATTTCAAAAAGAATGTCTTTTTTTTTTTTTATTTATTATGAGAAATTTCTAAAAGAATGTCATTAACACAAATTTGAGTATAGAAGTTTCATTTTTATTTTTTTTGCAAAAGAAAAGTATCAAAATTAGTAATTACATCCATCAATGTTGTGTTATGCTACCAACAGGTAGATTATAAAAAAAATGACCTTATATTGCAGTCATAACTAAATCCATCAAATATCTGCTACCAACACGGCTTTCTCGGTTCTAGGCTTCAAACTAAGCAATTGCAGAAGCAAACTCATCAGCAGGAGAGAAATGGAAACAGTTTCGAAACTTCAAACAATTTTGAGTAAAGAAACAAAATGGATCATAATAGTAGAGGATACAATGGCCATAGCTAGGAATCCAAAAATGATACTATGAAGACAATTAAGAAACAAAAGTTAATATCATGGAAAAGTTAAGACAATAATGAACCACCCTTTTAAGCTAAGCAAAACAGATGCAGCCACTTGATGGTTGCTTTCCATGATTAAATTCTGCAAGTGCTACAGGTTGCAAGCTAGTAAGATTTCATATCATTCACAAACTTCCGTAGTGCCATTTGTAAAGCTGCATTTAGTTGGATGTTTTAAACCATATTTTGGATTACAATTAGTGGAATTTCATGAATCTGAAATTGCTTGAAAACATTCATAATCAAAAGATGTTTTAAACAAAATGAAACAGTTGTGCAAATTCCATCTAACTAATTAAAAATTCCAATGAAATATTGTCCTCATTGTCATATTCATAAATTGGAGAAGAAACAACCATAAGTTTTAAATCCCAGCCATCGTGGGACTTATTACCTATTTCATGACTTGATTTAAGAAATGCACATAGAAGAAAATAAGAATGAGACTTGCCTCGAGTATTTTCCTGTGAGGTTCTGTTTAATCAAAAGAAATTGCTAAAGAATGTTGAAGTTATGAGCAAAGCTATAGAAGATGATTATTGAAGTCATTATAGTTTATATTGCACAGATGGATAAGAATCTTCGGAAGATGTGTCAGATGAAACTAATTTAACTGGTAAAAATCTATGTCCAGTTGTCTATAGTTTAGTTGATGTTTACCTCAAAATACATAGTTTTGCACATAACTTCAACATTTTTAGCAATTCTTTTGATTAAACAGATTAAATTCTTTAGCAATTTACCTGGTGTTCTGCGTTTTTACGGTTGGTCCAAGGATTTCAAGCCGCAGCAGCAAGCTCAAACCCATGCTCAACTGTGGGTGAGGTTGATGCATCTTCCACAAGAGTATTGGAGGCAGAAGACACTCTACGAGATTGCTTCTGGTATAGGTACCCCTCTGACTATAAATGATGCTACACAATCTAGGCTTTTTGGATTGTATGCTAGAATTCTAGTAGATGTGGATATGTCTGGAAAATTATTTGATTATGTGCTGGTTGAGAGGGAGGAACATGGTTTCCCTGTAGCAGTTCAATATGAAAAACAACTTGCTTATTGTGCTAATTGTAAGATGCTAGGTCACACACTTCAACATTGTAAGAAATTAAGTTCTTCTAACATGAATGAGGGCACAAAGAAGCCAAATAGGAAAGTTCAGAATCTCCATAACAAACATGTCACAGTCCCCATAGACAACTTATGTGATAAACAGCTTAAACCAGTTGTGGTATTGAATCACTCTGAGGGGAATCCAGGGGAACCTGTTTTCAACACTCAACTTGAGAAGTCAGATGAAGTGGTAACTGCTGATCTGCACATTCCAAATAATGTTCCAAACCTGCAAGCCATTGATTCACAACTGAATGTTATGGAGCATGGAAAGCTTCAGGTTGAGCATGAGGTATTTGATAGTGAGCAAATTTCTGAATTTGTTCCAGTCTATACGCTTCTTGCTAATCTTCCTAATAAGGAGCATCGAGATAGTGGAGTAACTTTGAAAAATGCTTTTGATATCCTTGATGAATCGGAGGACCTATCAGATGGTGAGGCATTGGATGGAGATGTTATTACTAGAATTGTCTCTTCAGGTACATCAGTTATTGACACCTTTGGGAACAAAACTAGTGTTAAACCTGTGAGGGTTATATCTGTGTTAGACTCTACCTTAAAGGAACCTACTACAAAGGAAGAAAGAGCCTTTGAGTTCAAGTCACCAAACACAGATGCACTCTTTGTTGTCCTTGGATTTAGGGAGGCGTTTATCTCCACCCTTGGTGAATGATGTAATTGTTGTTCCCTCAACTTCTACTCTGGTTCCTGGTTTGGGTAGCACACTCCCGCATTGTGCTATGCCTCAACCCATCACAACTTACCACACCTCTCTAACAGCAGACAAACTTCCGGTTTTGGAACCAGTGCATGCTGCAACTGTTTGTTCTTCTGCAGCTCAGAGAAGTGTGGACATTTTACAAAAGTTTTGGGGGGATTATACTAATGGGGAGCGTGATTCTAGCCTTGTTTGTCCAACAACAACCAAGAACAAAAAGGAAAAGAAGCAGAAAAATAGACAAGTTTCACCGAAGAGCACAAGTAGTGAGCACATACAAACTCGTTCCAAAAAGGGTGTAGTCAAAAGTAATCCTAAATATTTGTAAGTCTTTGCTAGTAGATAGATTTGTTGTTTGGCAGTTTCCTTTAGCAAAACTATGCTTCTCACCCTTTTCTATTAACTAAAAAGTAATTAATGATGGTGGGATCCATTTAATAGTAGGACCCATTAATCTATCCATTAATCTATTTTATGTGTCTATTTCTCTTCAAATTGCATACTCCATTTATTATACCAAATGGAGAGGATCTTTACCCGATTGATTGAAATCAACGGCTAGCATTAATTGGCGCCTAAAACAATTAGGGTTAGGGTTGGGAGGATAAGTTGGAGTGTTAACAAGGATTAGAAATAAAAGATTACTTAAGTTGGGGCTTTTATATGTGAGTACACGAGTGTTGTTTTTAATATGAAGCAAGCTTAAATTTTGAATAAGAACGATGGTGATAATTCATTGGTATATCCAAATCGATTTTTTTTATACTAGATGGGCTAAGCAATTGGGTGATTTGTGTATGGTACACACTTATAATGTGTGTCCCTTGCATCCATCAGTTCCTCCTTACGATTTAGCTTTGGATGTGTCAACAGCGGGAAATGTTGCTAGCTTTACGAGTCTAGCCTAACTCCAAATGTGTTGTTAAGTTTGGTCTATGTGATCACAATAATTTGATGTTCCTTCACCTTATCTTTTTTGCAATGAATAACATCCGTCCAATGAGAGACTTGAGCCTTAATTATGGGTAGTAGTTGATATCAAAGAGGTGTTCCCTGCCAACAACAAAAATGTAATTGAGTATTTTGCTAACTTTGATTATGCTGCTCATTTTTATTACTGTCATACAACTTTTCTTCCATGACATTGCCATTTCACACAATCATAAAAATAAATAAGCTAAATGAAAACTAAGCCTCAACATAACAGGAAGTTAGTAAAATATTCAGTTAAATGTGTTGAGGTTGCCAATGAACTTCACATTAATATTAGGTACTACCTCATACTCAAGGATAAAGTGTATCATTGGGGGGACATTCTCGATTACAAACAACATAAGGTGAGGAAACATCAAATTATTTTGATCAAATATAACAAAATGAATAAACTCATTGGGAGTTAGGCTATGACTGGTATATCTAGCAATATTTCTCATTGCTTACACATCCAAAGAAAAATCTAAAGAAGGAAACGAGGGATATTAGTAACGCACACAGTTAGCATGTATCAAAGACAAATTATCCCCGTTATTCACCTAACCAGTATTCATAAACTGATTCAAAATATATTAATAAATTACAACAAACATTCCAAGTTAAAGTTTGTGCATGCTTCATAGTCAAAACACTTCGGTGTACTCAAATATAAAAACGCCACCATAAATGAGTTCCAAAGACTCGATGACACTATGTTTGTCTCATTTTGCTTTATTTCATTTGAGCTCATGCTTTCCTAACTAAATTCGTAATGTTTTCTGGTGAGTGAAAATAGTTTGTGACGAAGAGATTTGGAGGACGCAAACTAGGTGGAGAAGAGCCTTTGGCGCACATTCTGATTCTACTACTATACTAGATGTTAAGAACAAAGAATGTACAAATCCTTTCCCAAGAGGCCATGCTTGATTGAAATTTCTTTTTAGAGGTAGCAACAATCCTCCGATTTTTGTTTTTATTTCTGCCTTACTTTATTGCCAAAAATACAAATCTACCCTACTTTTTAAAAAATTTGCAAAAATGCCCTACTTTTTCAGATTTTATGGTACCACAAAACCCCAAGTTGTAGGGTACCCTGAAAAGTGCCGAAAATTTTGTCCTTATTATACCCCACAACTCCAAGTTGCGGGGTGCTTTTATATTTATTTTTTTAATCTTTTAAATACCCCACAAGTCAAGATTACAAGGTATTTTTCTGTTTTTTTTTTAATTTAAATACCCCACTACTCCAAGTTGTTAGGTACCTTGGTTGTGTCTTGTCAGACCAGCTTGAGATAACGTGTTTTGACTCAAATTTTTGATTTTTTTTTTAATAAATAAATTAAAATATATTATTTCATCTACTATAAATACTTCCTTTCATCTTTCAATTTATCACACCATTTCATCTTTTATTCTCACATCTTCTCTTAACCTTATTTTTTCATTTTCACAATGCCGAATGCAATACGTTCCACCGTTAAATTTGGGCATATAAATCGACTGTTTTCACAATTATGTTATTTACATTTTAATAGCAAGTATTTTTAATATTTTTTTGGTGGTGGCCGGGATTCCAACCCCGGACCTTGCATATATTATGCATTGACCTTATTAACTGAGCTAAGCTCACAGGGACAATATTTTTAATAATTGTATGCATTATTTTGGACAATATATTTTTTTTTATAAGCCAAGAGTCCAACGACATAAAAAAGGAATAGAAGACAGTTCAACAGAGTTGGAGTGTCTTGCAGATTCCAGTCTATGTCAGGTGCTCATATATATATTATTAAAAAAAAGGAAAAAAATAAATACAAAAAAAACTGGGAGGATATCCACACAAAGTGTATGCCAACCCAATCGGGTGATACAAAAAAATCAAAACAACACCGGTGGATGCCTAATATATGGTGTATGGACCAACCGTCAACACGAAATCAAGAACCAACAGCTCCTTGCGACAGCAACAAGCAAAGCGTCTCTTTCGAGACAAACAATCCAACATCAGAGACTGATGCGGATTTTGAAACATCCCCAAGTTATATAATGTCAAACTTCGTGAAGGTGGAAGATTCGACCGCCAACACGGATACGGATCCCCACGCCTACAAACCCATTATGCTGCGATAGAAAGCTTCACGACCATTTCTAGCCAAATCCAACAGAAAGCAACTCAAATCCAATTGAAAGCCAGATCGAGGGATGGTCAATCAACGTGTCTAAGTACCACGAGCACCGCCAACACGGTTACATCCGAACCCACCAATGCAGCAACAACGGACAACAGGACCTGACCATTTCTAGCCTTGAAGACCTGTTACGAAGCACATCCAAAACGTATCAAGTAAATGAACTTGTCTGCCAACACAGAAGCAACTCCATACCGAACAACTTGTTGCGATGACACAATCCAAATTTGATGGATTCTCAACCCAACAACCTTGAATTTTGACATAACCAAATAACAAAATTGGTATATCACCAACCAGTAACCAACGCAGGAGGAGGCGGCTCCGACATCTTTCTCAAAAATTGAATAAACATAACAGAACCACCGCCACCTCCAAGAGTAAGGCGGCGACGACTTTTCAAACTAAACCAACTCGTCAAACCAGCCTCCAAATCTGCAAGAGGAGCGCTAGCCATGAAGTTTTAAGAATCACGAAGCATACTGTGGCGGTTGCACACGCCGGCGGTTGCTCTAACAGCCCCAAAAGGGGAAAGGAGGTGGTGACGCGACTGTGATACCGCTGTTCGCACCACCGGCGCGGATATCTACATGGTGGCGGTTGTGTTTGGAAGTGGGAGGAGAGAAGAAAAGCTCCGACAAAGGAGTTAGAACAAGGAAACGGAAGGAGGAGAAGGAACTAAAAACGGACGGTGAGAGTGAGAAGGGTAACAGACGGTCGGTGGTGAGAGAGAAGAGAGCTAGCGAACCGCATCACAATGATCCAAGACAAGTCGCAAGACGAACGTGTGGGACAAGACAATTTTTATAATAATTGTAGATTTTATTGTAATTTTTTTTTAGAAAATTATTGTAATTTTATTTGTTATATAATTTTTATTAGTTTATTACAATTAAGTTTTATGTTATTTTTTTTATCATATTTTAAAAAATTTGAAAGAAAAAAAAATGGGAGACAAATACTTGATATGGGTCCCACCTTAAGGTACCTCACAACTTGGAGTTGTGGGGTATTTAAATTTTTTTGAAAAAAAAAACCGGAAAATACCTTGCAATTTTGACTTGTGGGGTATTTAAAAAACTTTAAAAAAAGTTATGAAAGTACGCCGCAACTAGGAGTTGTGGGGTATAATAAGGACAAAATTTTTGGCACTTTTTAGGGTACCCCCGCAACTTGGGGTTGTGTGGTACCAGAGAATCTGAAAAAGTATGGTATTTCTGCAAATTTTTGAAAAAGTAGGGTAGATTTGTAATTTTGGCAATAATGTAGGGCATAAATAAAAAAAAATTCCAATCCTCCCGCTTAGTTGAAATAAGTCATTTCAAGAAAAAGATGCAAATGTCATAGATAAGTGTTATTAATATTCCTTATTATACAAAACAAAGAAAAATTCTACTTAAGGAAAAAAGATGGATACCTCATGTTATGGCAAGAAGTTGAACTCTAAGCTTGATGAAGAGGTTAAATAGAAGACCCAAAACGACGACAAAAGGGTGTTTCCATACCATCAAAGCTTTTATCTGCCGTTTTAGAAAACACTTACACCCACTAAAGGAATGGAACCATTTTTTTATTTTTTATTTTAAGCATAAACCCATATTATCACATAGAATCAAAAAAACACTTATTTTGGGTAGGAATTATGTTATTTTTATATTGTTTTAGGAAAATAAATAAAAAAGGAAACAAATGATTTTTTGGAAACTTAATGAATATAAAAATAAAAAAAGAAACTTTTTTCCTTGGAAATATATAAATAAAAAAATAGAAAAGGATTTTTTTTTTACAAAAGCAAAATCAACTCATTTCATTAATAATGACGCGCTAGCTAACAAATGAGCAACATTATTTGCTTGTCGCCTAATGAAACTTATCTTAATGTTTTGGTAAATTCTTAGTGAGGGTTTATAAATCTCTAGAATAACGCCGAACATGGAATTGGTGCTGAGTCTCCAAGCGACGCCATCAATCACTTGCTTGCAATCAAGTTCAACAGACACATAAAAGGGTTTATGTTAATTTCATTATAATTTAATGAATATTTAACGCGTCTTATATAATGTATAATTTATTAGATTTATGTGATTTTATTTCTTTGTATTTGTGTGCACATGCTTTTCTTTTGGGGAAAGGGGGAAAATTCAGGTGTGTTAAATATGTTTGCTTGTTCACATTGTAATTTTATTGCAATTGCATATCATTTTTTGTTTTAATAGAAAATGAAATTATCCGAGTCTTTTAGAAGAAGCTTTCTACCACGTAAATTTAACCACACAGAAAAGCAAACTGAATCCATAAAAAACATCTAAAATACACCTGGAAAAAAAGAGCAAGCATACGACGTCCAATGACAGAAAACAAAGTTTCTCAAATTCCAGTTATGAGAGAAATATAATCTCATTTTTGTTAAAAAAAAAGTAATTAAGCATAGCGTATCCAAGAGACGGAGTACATACATCTACAAATATCTTTGATTTATCTACACATACCATCTAAAAAAATTCAGTATCAATGCATCATATAATAGAGTAGAATGTGACTTCAACTTCCGTTGTTTTTACCTTCTGATAAAGTAGATTCAGACTGCATGTGCAAAATCCCAAGACCCATTTTCACTCATTAAAAAGGTATTATCCACTTTTTATGTGGCTTAAGAAGAGTATAGGGAAAAACAAAAGTTTAGCTTCTTTTATGGATGGATCAAAAGGTAAGATGAAAGATAAAGGAATTTAGTTGGGATAAATTAAATCAAATGGAAATAAAGAAATACAAAACAAACTTCGAAGAATTGTTACTTTGACCCTTACTCAAGTTGGGGCTTTTATCTGTGTGTACACGGGGCTTGTTTTTAATATGAAACAAGCAAAATATTGACTAGGAATGTAGGTGGTAATTCATTGGTATATCCATATCGATTTTTTGGATACTAGATGAGCTGAACAATTGGGTGATTTGTCTATGATACACACTAATAATGTGTGTTCCTCCTATCCGTCAGTTCCTCCATACAATTTTGCTTTGGATGTGTTAACAATGCGAAATGTTTCTAGCTTATGAGTCTAGCCTAACTCCAAATGTGTTTTATAAATTTGATCCAGATGATCACAAAAATTTGATGTTCCTTGACCTTAAATTTTATGCAATGAAGAACACCCCTCCAATGAGAGGCTTGATCCTATATTTTGGGTAGTAGTTGAAGTCGATGAGAAGTTCACTGCCAACAACAAATATGTAATTGAATATTTTTGCTAACTTTGACTATGGTGAAATTGAAATTTCTTTTAGCTTATTTTTACCATTGTCTTCCTTGTCATTTATACTACGTTTTTTCCAATGACAATGACATTTCACTCAATCGCGAAAATAAATCAGATAAATGAAAACTCAGCCTCAACATAATAAGAAGTTAGTAATATATTTAGTTACAAGATTCAGATATATCAAATAATTACAACAAACATTCCTATTTAAGGTTTGTGTGTGCTTCATAGTCAAAACAATTTTGGTGTACTCACATATAAAATTGCCACCTTAAATAAGTTCCAAAGACTTAATACATTATGTTTGTCTCTTGTTGCTTTATTTAATTTGATGTCATGCTTTCCAATCTAAATTCCTCTATTTTTTGTGTGTCACCTTTAAATCCACCCATCAAACACAAACAAATTTTTATTCCTCTATCATCTTCTTAAGCCATAGAAAGGGATAGATAAAGTGTATAGTACCTTTCTGGTGAGTGAAACTAGATACTTGATGAAGAAGTGATTTGACCAATGCAAACTAGGTAGAGAAGAGCCTTTGGCACATGTTCTCAATCTACTATTGTGTAAGATGATAATAACAAACAATGTCCAAGTACTTTCCCAAGACGCTATGTAGGATTGAGATTTCTTTTCATAGGTAGCAACAATCTTTCCTCTTAGTTAAAATAAGATTTTTTAGCAAAACACCGCAACTGTTATAATAAACTGTTTCCAATATTTCTTCTATACATAACAAAGAAAATTCTACATAAGAAAAATGATGGATACCTCTTGATATTGACAGAAGTTGAACTCTAAGCTTGATGAAGAGATCCAACATCAGACCCTAAATCCGCAGTAAAAGGGTGTTTCCACAACATCGAAACTTTTATCTGCCGTTCTGGAAAACACTATCACACCCACTACAAGAATGTAACAATTTTGTGACTTTTTACGCGTGAACCAATATTATTATATAGAACAAAAAAACACTTATTTTTGGTAGGAGTTATATTGTTTTTATAATACTTTTGGGAAATAAATAAAAAAGGAAACAAATCATTTTTTGGAAAAAAAAAATAAATGAGTAAAAAAGGAATTATTTTAATTACATATTTTTTTGGAAAATATAAAAAAAAAGGAAACAATTTTTTTGAAAATATATAAATAAAAAAGGATTTATGTTAGTTGCATAATAATTTTTTGAACATGGGAAGAATATAAGCTTAAATGTATAATTTATTAGATTTATATGATTATTTGCCGTTGTATTTGTGTGCATGCTTTTCTTTTGGGGATAAGGGGAAAATTCGAGTGTGTAAAATACGTTTGGTTGTTCACATTGTAATTTTATTGCAATTGCCTCTCATCTTTTGTTTTAATAGAAAACTAAATTATCTCGAGTCTTCTAAAAGAATGTAAGAACATGAAGCTTTATACCATGTAAATTTAACCGCACACAACATCAAAATGATTCCGGAAAAAACATCTGAAATTTTCCAGTCAAAAAAGAGCAACCAAGCAAGCAAGCGTCCAATGGCAGAAAACAACTTTTCTCAAATTCAAATAATGAGAGAAATGGAATCTCATTTTGGCAAAAAAAAGTATTCGAACATATCATTGTGAAGAGACGCATAACATACATACACATACCATCTAATAAAAATCAAGTATCAATGCATCATAGAACATAGTAGAATGCGATTTCGACTTTCATGTTGTCTGCAACAGACCAAGACCCGCTTTCATTCATCAAAAAGGTATTATACAATTTTTACGTGGTTTGAGAAAATTATAAAGAAAAACAAGAGTTTAGTTTCTTTTATGTATGGATCATAAGCTAACATGAAAGATAAAGGAAATTAGTTTGGATAGTTTAAATCAAATGGAAATAAAGAAATACAAGACAAACTTCGAACAATTGATACTTCGGCCCTTACTCAAGTTGGGGCTTTTATATGTGAGTACACTAGGGTTGTTTTTAAAATGAAGCAACCAAAACTTTTACTAGGAACGCAGGTGGTAGTTCATTCGTATATCAAAATCGATTTTTTGGATACTAGATGGGTTGAACAATTGGTTGAATTGTCTATGATACACACTAATAATGCGTGTTCCTCGTATCCATCAGTTCCTCCATACGATTTTGCTTTGGATGTGTTAACAATGAGAAATGTTTCTAGCTCTATGAGTCTAACTAACTCCGAATGTGTTTGATAAATT